>OBKJ01000085.1_pt1 | contig 11620 bp, 9 predicted proteins | sample 1496181 | NCBI WGS metagenome assembly OBKJ01 (sample SAMEA3696446, study PRJEB22514) | metagenome | biome: water; feature: marine; material: hydrothermal vent | place: Pacific Ocean | collected 2014-08-12 | depth 1521 m | reverse complement strand
GTGACTTTTTCGCTTTAAAGTACCTAATTATAGAGTAATTTGGCTTGTTGTCTAATTGGGTATGGATTTATTAGGGAAAATAAATGTATAATGTTCAAAAATTATAAATAAAGGATGTATTGATGAAAAATATAACTATCAAAACAAAATTGATAATTTTGTTATTGTTGCCATTGATTGGGCTTATTTTGATCTCAGCAAAATCTATAATGAGTGATTATCAAAATCTCTCAACTCTAAAAAAGCTAGATGTAGGTGTCGAGCTTTCTATCAAGCTATCACAAATGGTGCATGAAACTCAAAAAGAAAGAGGTATGACTGCTGGTTTTATAGGAAGTAAGGGGGTAAATTTTAAAGATAAATTACCATTACAAAGAGAGGCTACAAATAAAAAAATAAAAGAGTTTAAAAACTTTATCTCTACACACAATACACAAAATATAGACAAAAGCTTAACTTTAAGTTTACAACATATATCTAGTGCTTTATCAAATATAAACTCTATAAGAAATCAAGTAGATAATCTATCTATACCTTTGTCACAAGCGATAAAATACTACACTAGCCTAAATACAAATATTTTAGATTCAGTAGCAAATATTATCAAAATATCAAAACACCCTACTATTACCAAAGAGCTTACAGCTTATTCAAACTTTTTATTTAGTAAAGAAAGAGCTGGAATTGAAAGAGCTATAGGGACAAATGCATTAGCAAAAAATAAGTGGAATCCTTCTGCAAAAATCAAATTTATAAGACTTATTGCAGCCCAAGATAGCTATCTTGCAAATGCGATGATATTTATATCTGATAAATCAAAAGATTTTTATGATCAAGCTTTGCAAGATCCAAGTATTAAAGAGGTGAATAAAATAAGAAAAGTTTTATTATATAAAGATCAAGACTTTAATATAAAAAGTTCATATTGGTTTAGACAAATTACACAAAAAATCAATCAACTTAAAAAGATTGATAATTATTTAGCAAATGAGATTTTAAATACTATAAATGATGATTTAAGTAGCACACAACAAACATTATGGATGTTTGTAAGTTTTTTAATAGCTTTAATTGTAGTTGTAATTATCTTAGTTTCTATTATATTAAAAGATATATTTGCTAAACTAAATAGATTAAATGATGCTGTTGTAAATCTTCTTACAAGTAGTGATGTAAACTCAAGAATAGAAGTTGAATCACAAGATGAGATAGGTATAGTATCAACCAATTTTAACAAATATCTACAAATCATCCAAGATGGTATAGAAGAAGATAACAAACTTATCGAAGTTGCAAATCAAACTATTGAAAAAGTAAAACAAGGTTGGTTAAGTGAAACTATCCAAGGACATACATCAAATCAAACATTAGAAAACTTTAAAAACAGTGTAAACGATATGATATCTACTATCAAACAACACTTTATAGATCTAAATAGTATCTTAGAACAATATGCAAAATACGATTATAGAGAGAAACTTGAACTTCAAAATATTGCAAAAGGTGGAGTGTTTGATCTTCTTGTTACTGATATCAATAAACTAAGAGATACAATCAATGAGATGTTAGTAGATAATAAACAAAATGGTTTAACACTAAGCTATAGTAGTGATGCACTTTTACAAAATGTTGATGTATTAAACAGAAGTGCAAACTCAAATGCAGCAGCTCTTGAAGAAACAGCAGCAGCTCTTGAAGAGATAACATCTAGAATAGTAAGTAATACAGAAAATGTAATACAGATGGCAAACTATGGTAAATCTGTTCAAGACTCTGTAGGTGAAGGTCAAAAATTAGCACAAGAGACAAATAATTCTATGAATGAAATAGATGAAAAAGTAAATGCGATAAATGAAGCTATCACAATCATAGATCAAATAGCATTCCAAACAAATATTTTATCTCTAAATGCAGCAGTTGAAGCAGCAACTGCTGGTGAAGCTGGAAAAGGTTTTGCAGTAGTTGCTCAAGAGGTTAGAAACCTAGCAAGTAGAAGTGCGGATGCAGCAAATGATATTAAAGCTCTTGTGCAAGAAGCAACAACAAAAGCTAACAATGGTAGAACTATAGCAAATGAGATGATAGATGGATATGATAAATTAAATGAAAATATTATCAATACACTTGAATTAATCTCATTAGTAGAATCTGCAAGTAGAGAACAAAAAAATGGTATAGAGCAAATCAATGATGCAGTATCATCTTTAGATAAAGAGACTCAACAAATAGCATCTATTGCTTCACAAACTCAAGGTGTAGCTGTTCAGACAGATTCTATTGCTAAACTTGTAGTGCAAAGTGCTGATGAAAAAGAGTTTATAGGAAAAGATACAGTCAAAGCAAAAACAGATGATGAGATTGGCCAAGTAGAAAGAAGAGTTGCTGGAAGCGATATTGATTATCAAGGTGTAGATAGAAGACATTCTGTGGCAGTTTCAACTCAACCACCAGTATCTTCTAATCCAACAACACTAAACCCTGTAGAGTCAAATACAAGTGATGATGAATGGGAAAGTTTTTAGAAATATAGGGATTAATTGATGCAAAATCTTGATACGCTACTAAAATATACTTCAACACTAAAACTACTTTATATTGAAGACAATAAAGATGCCAGAGAAACTACACATATGATCTTGGAAGATTTTTTTGATGAGATTGTTGTAGCAGTCAATGGACAAGATGGATATGATAAATTTATGCAAAACGACATAGATTTGATTATTACAGATATTAATATGCCAATACTCAATGGCCTTGATATGATATATAAGATAAGAGAGAGTGGATCTAATGTATCTATTTTGGTATTATCTGCTTATAATGAATCTGGTTATTTTATGGAAAGTATCAAGCTAGGTGTAGAAGGGTATCTTTTAAAACCAATAGATTTAGATCAATTTTTATCAACTTTAGAAAAAGTTGTAGAAAAAATAAAACTTAAACAAGATATAATAAAAAGTAATAATCTTTTAGAACAATACAAAGAGATTACAGATAAAAGTGCTATTATTACTGTTTTAGATAAAGATAATATCATCACCTATGCTAACGATGCATTTTGTAAACTATCAAACTATTCAAGGGAAGAACTTATAGGGCAAGAGTATCATTCGCTACTACAATATAAACAATCCCAAGAGATACATAAAGAGATATGGGATACACTTAAAAATAAAAAAGAGATATGGCAAGGTATATTAAAATTTGTATCAAAAAGAGGTGGAATACATTATCTTAAAACTACAATCAAGCCTATTTTAGATGAAAATGGAGAGATTATTGAGTATATGGCTTTAAGGGATGATATTAGTAAAGTTATGAATCCCAAAAAACAATTAGACGATATGATACTAAATCTTAAAAACCCACTTATTTTATATTTTAAATTAGAGGATTTTGATATTTTAGAGGATTTTTATGATTATGTAACTATCGAACTTATTCAAGATAAAATCTCTGAATATATAGATGAGCATATACCAAAAGAATATGATTTAACAAAAGTATTTCAATTAGGTCAAGGGGAATATGCACTTCTTACTGAATCATCTTATTATTTGCAAAACAAAGAAAAATTTGAAGCCAATATTAAAGCTTTTCAACATCAACTAAAAGAGGATACCGTATCGTTTGACAATATAGAATATGATATGTCAATTTTAATAAGTATCTCATACGATAATAATTCAATATTAGAAAATGCAAAACTAGGTATTAAATCATTACTTAACACCACAAAAGATTTCATAATTGCAAATGATTTAGTAGAAAAAGCTACACAAAAAGCACAATCAAATATCCAAACTATATCTATGATAAAACAAGCACTTAACAACTACAAAATAATCTCATATTTTCAACCAATAGTTAATAACCAAACTCAACAAATAGAAAAATATGAGTCATTAGTGCGACTAGTAGCAGAAGATGGAAAGGTTTTATCTCCATTTTTCTTTTTGGATATATCAAAAAAGGGGAAATACTATTCACAAATTACAAATATGGTGCTTGGTAACTCTTTTCAAGCATTAGAAAATACAAATGTTGATATATCTATGAACTTATCTATATTGGATATAGAACAAGAAAGCACTAGAAATAATATCTTTGAATACCTTGACAAACACAAAGCAAATACATCAAGAGTTGTATTTGAATTACTTGAAGATGAGGGTGTTAAATATTTTGATATTATTAGAGAATTTATCACAAAAGTAAAAGAGTATGGTGTAAAAATTGCTATTGATGATTTTGGAGCTGGTTATTCTAACTTTGAAAGATTATTAGACTATCAACCAGATATATTAAAAATAGATGGTTGTCTAATCAAAAATATAACATGTGATGACTACTCACTATCTGTAGTAAAAACAATAGTTACTTTTGCACAAGAACAAAATATTCAAACTGTTGCAGAGTTTGTAGAGGATGAAGAAACTTTCAAGCTTCTAAGAGATCTTGGTGTTGATTATACACAAGGGTATTATTTTGGAAAACCTCAACCTTTAGAAGATGTAGAAACACTATAGGGACAATAAAATATATGAATAAAACTGAAAATATTTTAGTTATTGAAGATTCAAAAACTATGAATAATATTATCAAGAGTGAACTTGATAAGATGGAATATAATATAACCCAAGCATGGACATTTGCAGATGCAAAATTGGCACTTTCTAAAAAAACTTATGATCTTATTATTTTAGACCTACATCTTCCTGATGGAGAAGGATTTGAATTAATAGCAAATATTCAATCACTAACCAAAACAAAAGTTATAGTTTTAACTTCAAATAATGATAGCGAATTAAGAGAAGAGTTATTTGAATATGGTATTTTAGACTATATAATTAAAGATCAAAATTTAGCATATTCAATGTTGGAGATTAAAAAAGTTTTAAAATCTCTCCAAGAGGATCATAAAGGAAATATTTTAGTTATAGATGACTCTAGAGTGATATGTAATCAAATATCAACTATTATAGAACCTAGAAACTATAAAGTTATCACATCTTTAAATGCAAAAGATGGTATGATAAAACTACTAAATGATGACTATAAGCTTATTATTTTAGATATGGAACTTCCAGATATTCACGGACTAAAAGTTCTTGAGATGATAAGAAGAAATAAAAAATTTTTAGAACTTCCTATTATTGTTTTATCGGGAACTTCTAATGCTGAGATTATTAGGGATAGTTTAAAAAATGGAGCAAGTGATTTTTTTAAAAAACCTTTTGTATTTGAAGAGCTGATTTTAAAAGTTGATCTATGGACAGACTACTCAAATAAAGCAAATGAGTTACAATACCTCAATCAACATCTTAAAAGTGTAGTAGCAAAAGAGGTGCAACAAAATCAAGAAAAAGATAAAATGATGTTTCAACAATCAAGACTTGCCCAAATGGGTGAGATGATAGCGATGATCGCTCATCAATGGAGACAACCATTAAATAATCTATCTTTACTAAATCAACTACTAGTAACAAAATATAAACAAAATAAACTAGATGATAAAACGGTTAATCATTTTCAAACATCATCTTCAAAACAAATAGAGATGATGTCAAACACTATAGATGATTTTAGAAATTTCTTCAAAACAAATAAAAATACAATGACAACAAATCTAAAAACAATATATGAAAAAGTTGTTACTATTGTAGGTGAATCTATTAAACAAACTAAAATCAACCTAATTACTGATATCAAAGATGATATAGAAGATATTAATACTTACGAAAGTGAGATGATGCAAGTAGTGTTAAATATTATCAAAAATGCACAAGATGTTCTACTTGAGAAAAAAATATCTAATCCAACTATCAAAGTATATATATCGCAAAAAACTTGTCGTATTAGTGATAATGCTGGTGGAATACCTGATGTAATAATCGATCAAATTTTTGATCCATATTTTTCAACAAAAACAAATAAAGATGGAACAGGGTTAGGTCTTTATATGAGCAAAACTATTGTTGAACAACATTGCAATGGAAAACTAAGTGTTAGAAACGATCAAGATGGTGCAGTTTTTACTATAAAACTTTAGGCATTATACTTTGAAATTTTGCCTAATAGCTTCATAAACGACAATAGATACAGAGTTTGCTAGATTTAAACTTCTAGCATCATCTATCATAGGGATATTGATACAAGTTTGATGATTTTTTTTAAGCAAATCTTCGGGCAATCCTGCATCTTCTCTTCCAAAATATATAAAATCATCCTCTTGATATGATGGTTGGAAATAGTATTGTTTAGTTTTGGTTGTAGCAAAAAAGTGCCTATTTGTTAAAGGATTTTTACTCCAAAAATCTTCAAGATTTTCATATTCAAAAACCTCTAAATGCTCCCAATAATCAAGCCCTGCCCTTTTTACCTCTTTTTGTGTGATTTGACCAAATCCATAAGGTTTAATCAGATGTAATCTAGCGGATGCAGCATAACACAATCTTCCTATTGTTCCTACATTTCCAGGTATTCTAGGCTCAACTAAAACTACATTTATTTTTGTCATTATAGTATTACCGTTTTATTTTTGTATATAAATACTTTATCTTTTAAAAGTAAATTTAAAGCATTTGATAGGACTACTTTTTCTACATTTCTTCCTGCATCTCTCATATTTTGCCAAGAAAATGTATGATCTACTCTTGTAATATCTTGAGCAATGATTGGACCTTCATCAAGATCATTTGTAACATAATGTGCAGTAGCACCTATAATTTTTACACCTCTTTGGTGTGCTTGTTTATATGGATTTGCTCCTATAAATGCTGGTAAAAAACTATGATGAATATTTAAAATCTCATTGGAAAAAGTTTGAACAAAATTTTCTGTTAGTATTCTCATATATTTTGCCAAAACAATAAGCTCAAAATCAAATTGACCAATAGCTTCTATCATCTTTTTTTCATGCTCTTCTCTTGTAATATTATCAGAATCGACAAATACAAATGGTATATCAAACTTTTGCACCAAATCTTTTAGGGTATCTCTATTTGCTATGACAGCTTTTATATTTGCATTTAACTCTCCACTATGATGTTTAATAAGTATATCTCCAATACAATGTGATTCTTTTGTCGCTAAGATAACTATATCTTTTTTGGCAACACTATTGAGTTTTACTTGAGCATCTTTTGGTAGTATAGTTTTAATATCTTCTAGTAATTTCTCTTTATTAACATCTCCACTTACTACTGTTCTCATAAAGAATTTATCCTCTTCCTTATCAACAAATTCAGCATTGTTTTCGATATTTAAGTTATGCTCATACAAAACTTTTGAAATCTCATAAACCAAACCTTTGGCATCACTTGTATCTATTAATAATCTATATTCCATCTTTATACCTTATCTATTCCAGTTTTTTAATATTCTTTGTGTATCTCTTTGCATTGTCTTTCTTTTAAGATCTTCCCGCTTATCGTATAGCTTTTTACCTTTTGCTAAACCTATATTTACTTTTAATATATTTTTATCGTTAAAATATATTTTTGTAGGAACTATTGTATATCCATCTTTTGTAACTTTTTCATATAGCTTATTGATCTGCTTTCTATGTAGCAATAGTTTTCTATCACGATTTTCTTCAGGTCTATAGCTTGTGTGTGTTGTTTCTAAATGAGATATATTCATATTGAGAATAAAAACTTCATTTTTTATAATCCTAACAAAACTATCTTTAAAATTTAATCGCCCTGCCCTAATAGCTTTTACTTCACTACCTTCTAAAACAATACCAGCTTCAATAATATCTTCTATATGATAATCATGAAAAGCTTTTTTATTTAAAAACTCTCGTGCTTTTGTTTTATTTTTATCTTTTTTTGCCATCAATTATCCTAAAAAAATTACTTCCACTTCCACTAAAATAGTATTGATCACCCAACTCTTGATATGTCGTTTTAAGTTTATCATTACAAAATAGTGCTGGTAAAAACAGATCATTTGCTTCATAAATATCCAACTCTTTTAATATATCAAGACTTTTCATACTAAGCAATCTATTTGCCTCTTGATTATTGATTTGTTTATAAAATCTATCTCTAAAACTTGTAAAGATAGCTTTTGTATCACATTTGATATCATAAGGTGTCCAAACCTCAATATCTAAAGAATCTTCATCAAACTTTTGAACTATTTGACCTATTCCTGTAACATTTGCACTATCATACTCATATACAAAAAAAGGAACATCTGCTCCTATTGAAGCTGACATTTTAGCTAAATTATCCTTAGTTAGATTTAAGTTGCAATATCGGTTAACCATAAGCATAAAAGTAGCACAATTACTACTGCCACCACCTAGTCCAGCAAACTCAGGTATATTTTTTTCAACTATAACTTTATGGTTTTTAAAAAACTCTTTTACATCCAAAGATATATCACACAACATCATATATGCTTTATAGATAGTATTTTGTTTAATATCACATCCAAAATCACCATCTAAAGTAAAAGTGTTAAAATTACCTTTTTCAAACCTGACTATATCAAAAAGATTTTTTACCCTTACAAATCTTGAAACTATCAGATGATAATTATCTTGCTTGCCTGCTATTTTTAAAAATATATTTACTTTTGCATAAGATTTTTTAATCATCTAAAACTACCTTATTTAATATATAATTTATTTTTTGGTTTTCTATTTTAATAATAGAGAAAAAATCATCAAAAACAACCAAATACTTACCATCATCTTTAATCTTAAAATAATCTATATTTAGTTTTTTCCCTAAGCTAAACCATTGTTTATCACCATAATAGATATTTTGTTTTAGATCAAGATAATCAAGTGGATTTAGTGGTTTTTGATTCTCAAATCTAAACTCTCCTTCACTTAATCTTTCAAGATAACTAAGTGTGCCAACAGAATCTAATCTTTCAAGTAAAATTTGAGCTATACTTCTGATATAACTACCTTCACTTACAGTTATATCAAATGTGATAAATGGATGGTTATAGTTGATAAATTTCACATCATAAACTTGTGATTTTACCATCTTCATAGCAAAATCTTCTCCTGCTCTTGCTAGATCGTAAGCTCTTTTACCATCTATTTTTTTAGCACTATATTTAGGTGGTAAATATTCTAAGCTACCTACTAACTCTTTGATTGCTAATATTATTTTATTCTCTTTGAGTTTTGTAGGTTGTAACTGTTGTATAGTGATATTTTCATTATCTAAACTATTGCTTGTAGCACCCAACCATATTGTTGCTTTATATGTTTTAGGAGTTTTTTTAAGAAATTGAAAAAGTTTGGTATATTGCCCAAACCCAACTATTAAGCATCCACAAGCAAATGGATCTAAAGTTCCACTAAAACCTGCTTTTTTTGTTTTGTATTTTCTTTTTATTTTTCTAAGATAAAAATTACTACTTATATGTAATGGTTTATTGACTACAAATAGTTTGTTCATCTCTATAATAAAAGATTAAATCTTCTCAACAAAATTAGATAAAATATCTCTTTTTGTGCCATTGAAGTTGATTTTTAGTTTAAATTCTTTTCCAGCTTTAGTAGCACTTATAACTCTACCTGTTCCAAAAATCTTATGTTTTACCATATCATCTTTTTTGAATGCTGTGCTTTTTGATATAGACAAACTACCTTTTACCAAGCCTGATTCTGTTAAAAATTGAGATTTTACAAGTTGTGTTCTTCTACCTTTATAAAATCTTGAATGAACAAAACTAAGTGTAAGCTGATCTTTTGCTCTTGTAAAAGCTACATATCCAAGTCGTCTCTCCTCTTCAAGATCACTTCCATCTCCAACGATTGGAAAAAATCCCTCCTCAAGACCTATTACAAAAAGATGTTCATACTCCAACCCTTTACTAGCATGAATACTCATCATAGAAACACTACCACCTTCTATCTCATCTTGAGCAGACTCTAGTGATATCTCATTTAAAAAATCTTCCAGATTAAGATCTATATTTTGCATAAAAAAATCTCTAACATACCCATAAAACTCATCTATATTTGCTATCCTATCGGCTCCATCTATAGCTTTTTCAAAAGATTGTTTAAAATCAAAAGTCTCTTCAAACATATCTATAAATCTCATCTTAGCTTCTTGTAAAGTATCTTGAAGATCATTGATTGATGCCATAAATACTTTTAGAGTTCTTGCATTTTTTTTACCTACAATAGAAGCTAATTGCTCTGGTGTGTATAATTCTATTAGGCTAAAAATAGATGTTTTCTCTTTGTGAGCTTCAAGTTCCACTTTTTGTATAGTAGCATTTCCTATACCTCTTTTTGGCTTATTGATAATTCTTTTAAATGAGAAATTATCATTTTTATTAGTAATAACTCTAAAGTAAGCTATAAGATCTTTGATCTCTGCTCTTTCATAGAATTTCATCCCACCTATTAGTTTATAATTTATTCTAGCTTTATTAAATCCCTCTTCTAAAGCACGACTTAGTGCATTGACTCTAAATAATATCGCTATTTGTGATGGATTGACCCCTTGAGATATTAAAGTTTTAATATCATCTGCTATCTTTCTTGTTTCCTCATTTTCATCACTACTTTCATATAATCTGATTGGATTACCCTCTGATCTTGTTCCTATTAGTTTTTTACCAATTCTATCTCTGTTGTGTTCTATTAAAAGGTTTGCATGTTGTAAGATTTTGTTTGTTGATCGGTAATTATTTTCTAGCTTTATCACTTTTGTATTTTCAAAATTATTTTCAAAATTAAGAATATTTTTTATTGTAGCACCTCTCCATCCATAAATCGACTGATCATCATCACCTACTACACATAGATTTTGATGAGTTGTGCATAGTTTTTGAAGAAGTTTATATTGCAATTCATTGGTATCTTGATACTCATCTACCATAATATACTGATATCTTTGACTTGTTTGTTTAGCAAGTTCTGGAAATTTATCCAATATATGATATGTCAAAAGCAAAAGATCATCAAAATCTACTAGATTGTTTTCTTCTAAGTAATTTTGGTATTTTTCATATATATTTGCCAATCTTGTGTAGTATTGATCAGGAGATGATTGTTTTGCATCTTCTATGCTCATCAAACTATTTTTGAACTTTGATATTTCACTAGCTAAGATAGATGTAGTTATCTCTTTGTCTATAGTTTTTAAAATTTTCTTTTTATCATCAGTATCTATAATTACAAAATTGTTTTTTCTACCTAGTTTATCAATATTTAGTTTTAAAAACAAAAGTCCAAATTTATGAAATGTAGCTAAAAGCGGAGGTGAGCTAATATCAGATATTAAAGCAAAAGCTCTATTTCTCATCTCGGTTGCTGCTTTGTTGGTAAAAGTTAAAGTCAATATAGAAGATGGATCTATTCCTATAGATATCAAATATGCCAATCTTGTAGTGATCGTTTTTGTTTTCCCGCTTCCTGCTCCTGCCAAAATTAAAAGTGGTCCATCTATATGTTTTGCCGCAATTTGTTGTGCTTCATTTAGAGTAGATAACATTATTTTCCTATCTCCTATTTGTGTTATTATATTAATATATTATAACATAATTTTATAAAATTAACAACCCAAATAAATCCATAATATAAAATCTACCATCCAATTCTAAAAAAGTATCATTTTTTTTCACAAGG
>OBKJ01000084.1_pt1 | contig 11628 bp, 12 predicted proteins | sample 1496181 | NCBI WGS metagenome assembly OBKJ01 (sample SAMEA3696446, study PRJEB22514) | metagenome | biome: water; feature: marine; material: hydrothermal vent | place: Pacific Ocean | collected 2014-08-12 | depth 1521 m | reverse complement strand
GAATTTTAAAATTATTTCTTACTTTTTTATACTTAATTTATAGATGTCAATAACAATAATAGTTTTTAGATTAAAGATGATAAATGTGGTTATTTAGAGATATTTCTTGTAAATATTTGGTGCGAAAGTTAAGATATTTAATACTCACTTATAAGTCATTGAATAAAATCCTAAAATTGAATAGTATAAATAGAAATTTATTAGGAAATTTCAATGGCGACAGCAGATGAATTAAAAACAAGCCTAAATAGCTTCTTTACAAGTGAAGATGCCAATACTATTGCAGGATACAAAACACAATATATATTACAACTAATCAATAATAAAACTCCAAATGAAGTTGTAAATACTATACATGGGTTTCTAATAAACCCAACAGAAAGGTTTATAAAGCTATTTGAAGCAAGTAAAAAACATATAAAAACCAAAAATGGCTTAGATCCTTTAAAATTTTCACTTGAAGCCTATATTGTAGAAAATCCAAAGTTTCATAATCTATTTAACGATAATGCTATTAACAAGGCTAAAGAACGATTAGTACAATGCGGATACACTCCTCAAATCTAGTAAAATAAATAGGTATTTCATTTCCGTGATAACATCTGGATAACGAAAATATTTGATGTGTATTGAAATATCAATAAGATAGTAGGTCCAGAACCCTTTATTTAACGGTATTGTAAAGATATATATTGAAAAAAAAGTAAGTTAATGTTGATGGTGCGGATGAAAGGACTTGAACCTTCACGCCGTAAAGCACCAGATCCTAAGTCTGGCGTGTATACCAATTTCACCACATCCGCATAAAAAAGAGTGTTAAAAAAATTAAAATAATACAATGGGGTGGATAATGGGGCTCGAACCCACGACCCTCGGAACCACAACCCGATGCTCTAACCAACTGAGCTATACCCACCATCCTAAAATATAGTTTGTATTATAATATAAATTTTAAATAACAAATGGTCGGAGTGAGAGGATTCGAACCTCCGACCCCCTGGTCCCAAACCAGGTGCGCTAACCAGGCTGCGCTACACTCCGATAACCAAATCAAGCATTAATCTCAAAATGGAATGGAATTATATACAAATTTAGATTAAAAGTCAAGAGTTTTTAAAGTAATTTTGATAAAAAAATTCAATTATGTATAAAAATAGATTAATACTGCTCCAAATAGTATCCTATATACTCCAAAACTTACAAAAGTAAATCTCTCTAAAAATGCCAAAAATAGCTTAATAGTAATATATGCTACTATAAAAGATGTGATAAAACCACTAGCTAAAACTATCATATTGCCATCGGCAAACTCTTTATAATGTTTTAATATATCATATCCACTAGTAGCCAACATCACAGGAAATGCCAACAAAAAACTAAACTCTGCACTTGTTTTTCTTTTTAATCCAACTAGCAATCCGCCTATGATAGTAGATCCTGCTCTACTTGTCCCTGGTATTAGTGCGAAAATTTGTGCTAGACCTATATATAAAGCTTGTTTGTAACTTATTTTTTCTACATCATCTATATAATGCTCTTTTTCTACAAAAAATTTCTCAGTAACTAAAAATACAACTCCACCTATAATAAACATATAAGCAACAACAGTTACACTAAAAAGCTCTTTTATTTGATCTTTGAAAATAAACCCAACAATAGCCAAAGGCAAAAATGAGACAAAAAGTTTTTTCCAAAGTTCAAGTTTTTCAAAACTAAATTTCTCTTTATAATTCAACACAACTGCTAAAATAGAAGCAAGTTGCACTATAACTTCAAATGCTTTTGTAGAAGATGTTTGATCTAGTCCTAACCATCCAGATACTATTATCATATGTCCTGTTGAACTAATAGGTAAAAATTCTGTAAAACCCTCAACTATACCTAATATTATCGCTTCTATTATATCCATAAATTATTTCCCTTTTTTATTTATCGTTTATTATTTGATAGATTTGTATCATATATATAAGATGTGATTTGCAAAAGTGTAGATCTTTCAAATCCCAACAACGGCATAATATCATATTTTCTAATCATATCATCCATAAGTGATGTTTGTGAGTTGGGATTTTCTACCCATTTTGACATATAGTTAATAAAATCTTCTCTTTTAGGAAAAGCTTGTTTGTATCTTTGTTTGACAATATTCATTGCTGGAGCAGATACAGATTTATCAACAAAATGGCAAGTTGTGCAGTTGCCATTAAAAAGCAATCCTCTCATATCTTGGGCATACAGATATATATTTGCAAGTAAAATAAATACTATTTTCATCTAAAAAGTAAAATCCTCACCTAAATAATGCTCTTTTACTATTGGATCCTCTTTTATCTCTTGAGCTGTCCCTGAAGCCAAAACTGTTCCTGCTTTCATCACATAAGCACGATTACAAATTTGTAAAGTTTCCCTTACATTGTGATCAGTTATCAAAACACCTATATCCCTTTTTACCAAATCAGCTATGATACCTTGAATATCTTTTACTGCAATAGGATCAACTCCAGCAAAAGGCTCATCAAGAAGTAAAAATTTTGGATCAGTTACCAATGCTCTAGCTATTTCAGTTCTTCTTCTTTCCCCACCACTTAGGCTCATACCTTTTCGTTTTCTGATTGGTTCGATATTGAAAATCTCTAGTAGTTCTTCAACTTTTTCAATTCTTTTTTTCTTATTTTGTATAGATACTTCAGCTGCTAACATTAGATTGTCCTCTACAGTTAGATCTCTAAAAATAGATGATTCTTGAGGTAAATATCCTATACCATATCTAGCTCTTTGATGTAGTGGTAGTTCTGTTATATCTTTATTATCAAGTAAGATTTGCCCATCATTTATATTTATAAGACCACAAATAGTATAAAATGTAGTTGTTTTACCAGCTCCATTTGGCCCTAATAATCCTACAGTTTCACCACTATTTACCTCTAAACTTATATCGCAAAGTATTTGAGTTTTTTTGATGATTTTTGCTATATTTTTCGCTTCTAGTTTATGCATATATCTATTAGTATCAAGTAGATTACTTAATACTATATCTCCTTTTATTTTCCAATTTTTCTATTTTAATTATTATAGTTTCAAATCCATACTCTTCAAGTATAGAGTATAACTTATCATCTCCCCATTCAACAAAATGGATACCATTTTTCTCAAACTCCTCTAGCAATCCAAGTGCGATAAACTCTTCTAGTGTTTTATTGTATATATCATAATGATACACATCATCGCCATATATACTTTGTAAAGCAAAAGTTGGACTTGTTACATTATTATCATAACCCAAACTTTTGACATATTGTTTTACAAATGTTGTTTTACCACTTGCTAAATCACCTTGTAGCAAAACTATTACACTTGATCTATTTGCTATTTTAGAGTTTAGATTTTGGATCAAAGTATCTATTTGATCTATATCTAATTCAAATGATTGCATCTTAATTTAATCTATTTTATAAAGTATTCGATACTTTTATAATCTGTTCAAGTTTTTCTATTGCTTTATTGCTATTTATTACATCACTTGCCATAGCAATACCCTCTTCAGTAGAATTTACTTTACCATCAACCAAAAGTGCTACAGCAGTATTTAACACAACAATATCTCTTTTTGCTCCTGTGATACTACCATCTAAAATAGCTCTTGTAATTTTGGCATTTTCTTTAGCATCAGATCCTAAAATCTCACTTTTATCATATAGATCAAATCCATACTCCCTAGGGTCTAAAGTGAATTGATGAACACTACCTCTTTCTACAAAAGCACAATATGTAACATCACTAATACTAATCTCATCCATACCATCAGCACTACTTACAACCATCGCCCTTTTTGTATTTAGTTTTGTTAAAGCTTCTGCAATAGTAGGAACATAATTTTTATCAAACACTCCTATTAATTGTTTATGGACACTTGCTGGATTTGATAGTGGTCCTAAAATATTGAATATTGTCCTATGTGGTATGCTTTTTCGTATAGGCATAATATGTTTCATAGCAGGATGATGATTGATAGCAAACATAAATACAAATCCTGTTTGTTTTAAAAGTTCTATCTGTTTTGGTATAGTTAAAGTTAAGTTTATACCAAGTGCTTCTAACATATCTGCACTTCCACTATTGCTAGTGATACTTCTATTTCCATGTTTAGCAACTTTTGATCCACAAGCTGATAACAAAATAGATACAGTTGTAGAGATATTAAAACTATTGCTTTTATCTCCACCTGTTCCACAGTTGTCTATTAGTTGTTCTTGAAGCTCTACAGGAAGATCCAAATGTAACATATGCTCTCTCATAGCACTAGCAGCTCCTGCTATATCTTGTGCAGTTTCACCTTTTTTATACAACTCTATTAGATATTCTCTTACTTCATTATCTGTTAATCTGTTTTCAAATATATCATCAAATTTTAGTTTTGTTCTATTAAACATATCTATCTCCTATAGTTTTTTTATATATTCATCTTGTTTAGATTTTGGTGTTGATTTTGTAGTTGGTATTTGCAACACTTCAAATCTATTGACATATTCAAGATATTGTATTTTTATAATATCTCCAACTTTAACCTCTTTTGCTTTTTTCACTATTTTGTCATTGATATATACAACTTTGTTTTGTAACATATCTTCAGCAATAGCTCTTCTTTTTGTAATATTTACTGCATTTAAAAATTTATCTATTCTCATAACCAAGATTATAGCAAAAAATAGATAAAATATTAAAAACTAATTTTAGAGGAAAGTAAATTGAAAAAGAAAGAAGTTAAAAAAGTAGTATTAGCTTATAGTGGTGGTTTAGATACATCAATCATATTAAAATGGCTTCAAGAGGAATATAATGCTGAAGTTATCACATTTACAGCAGACTTAGGGCAGGGTGAAGAGGTTGAACCAGCAAGACAAAAAGCACTTGACAATGGGATCAAACCTGAAAATATTTTTATTCTTGATATTCGTGAAGAGTTTGTTAAAGATTATGTATTCCCTATGTTTAGAGCAAATGCGATATATGAAGGGGAATATTTGCTAGGCACTAGTATCGCACGACCACTTATTGCCAAAAAACAAATAGAGATAGCTAAACAAATGGGAGCAGATGCTGTATCTCATGGAGCTACTGGTAAAGGTAATGATCAAGTTAGATTTGAGCTTGGATATTTAGGGTTAAATCCAGATATTACAGTGATAGCTCCTTGGAGAGAGTGGGATCTAAATAGTAGAGAAAAACTTTTAGCTTATGCAAGAAAGCATGGTATTGAGATCTCTCAAAAACATCTTGATGGAAATGGTAATCCAGCTATTAGTCCATACTCTATGGATGCAAATTTATTACATATATCTTATGAAGGGTTACATTTAGAAAATCCAAACAACGAACCAGAAGATTCTATGTGGTTATGGACAAATTCACCTGAAGATGCACCAAATACACCTGAATATATCACAATAGGATATAAAAATGGTGATCCTATATCTATAAATGGTGAAGAGTTATCTCCTGCTACACTTCTTAAAAAATTAAATGACTATGGTAACAAACACGGTATAGGAAGAATAGATATAGTTGAAAACAGATTTGTAGGTATGAAAGCAAGAGGTTGTTATGAAACACCAGGTGGAACTATTATGTTAAAAGCACACAGAGCAATAGAATCTATCTGCCTTGATAGAGAGGAAGCTCATCTAAAAGATTCACTTATGCCAAAATATGCAGAGCTTATATATAATGGTTTTTGGTTTTCACCAGAAAGAGAGATGTTACAAGCTTCTATTGATGCTACACAAAAATTTGTTCAAGGGACAGTTAAACTTAAACTATACAAAGGTAATGTTATGGTTGTAGGTAGAGAATCAGATAAATCACTATATTCAGAAGAACACTCTACATTTGAAGCAGATGAGGTATATAACCAAAAAGATGCAGAAGGGTTTATTAGATTACAGGCATTAAGAAGAATAATTGCAGGTAAAAAAAGGGGCTAAAATATTTTAGCAAGAATGAATGATGAAATATTTAGATGATTTAGAAACAATATGTAAAATAAACTCTTATACAAAAAATAAAAAAGGTGTGGATCAAGTAGCATATCAGATGCAACAATGGATGGAGGCTATAGGATTTGAAACGATCTATTATAAAAGAGAAGATATAGGCAATCATCAACTTTTTAAATCACAAAAAACCGATGGCCATAAAATTTTATTTTTAGGACATAATGATACTGTATTTCCACAAGGATTATTTGATTCTTATCATCAAGATAACCAATGGGTATATGGACCTGGTGTTTGTGATATGAAAGGTGGAAATATAGTAGCACTTGAAGCCTTAAAAGAGATATATCATCAAAATAAGATTATTAAAAATATAGATTTTTTACTTGTAAGTGATGAAGAAACAGGAAGTGATGATTCTAAATTTATCACTTTAGAGTTAGCAAAAAATTATGATTATTGTTTTGTTTTTGAAGCAGCTGGTTCAAATCTTGAAGTAGTAACCGCAAGAAAAGGTGTAGGAACTTATACTATTACTATTGATGGAAAAGCAGCTCATGCGGGGACAAGTTATACACAAGGGATCAATGCAAACTTAGAAGCTAGTTATAAATTACAAGAACTTACAAAGCTTACAAATTTAGAGTTAGGAACTACAGTCAATGTAGGTAAAATTACAGGTGGAATTGGAGCAAATACTATAAGCCCTAGATGTGAATTACTTCTTGAGATACGATATAAACTCAATAGTGAAAAAATTAGAGTTTTAAATGCTTTAGATAATATAACCAATACAAGTTATATAAAAGGAACAAAATCTACTTTGGATGGATTGATTCAAAGAGATGTAATGGAAGAAAATCCAAAACAGTTAGCCTTTATTAATAAGCTAGAAAATATCACATCTCAAACTATCCCAACAGAACAAAGAGGTGGAGTAAGTGATGCAAATCATGTAGCTTCAGTAGGAGTTATCACTTTAGATGGATTTGGTCCATTTGGAGATGGAGATCATACTATCAATGAAAGAGCTTTAAAAAGTAGTTTCACACAAAGGATCGCTATGATGATAGATATTTTATCATATCATCAAAATAATAATTATAAATTTTAAAGGTGTTATTATGTTTAAAAATATTTCTATAAAAACAAAACTTATCTCTATTGTTGCCTTGTCACTACTTAGTTTAGCTTTTATTATTGCATATATATCTATTACAGATGCAACTAATATTCAATTGGAAAATAAATTTGAACAATTAAAAACAGTAGAGTTTGTAAAACATTCTCAACTAAAAGATTATTTTAAAACAACTTCAGAACTTTTAACCACTACAGCAGCAAATATACAAACACAAACTGCTATGTTTCAATTTGATCATAATTTTTATAGACTAAAACAACAAAATCAAAATTTAGATATTGATAATATTACTAGAAAAATGATAATAGATTATGAAGCAAATTATCTATCAAAAATTAATTATGATTTACCAAATGTTTCAAAACAAAAAGATATAAAAAACTATCTTCCTAAAAATATCAATGCTCTAATAGCCCAATATATTTTTATCACATCCAATCTGGCACCTACAGGTAAAAAGAATCTTATGTTTTATGATCCAAGATATCCTGGATTTTATATGAATAAACATAAGTTTTATCATAAGATTTTTAATAATCTTATTAAAACATTCAAACTATACGATATATTTTTGATAAACCTAAAAGGGGATGTTGTATATACATATTTTAAAGAGAAAGATTTTGCTACAAATTTATATAATGGAGCATATAAAAATAGTGGCTTAGCAAAAGTATATAAAAAAGCGATAAAACTAAAAAATGCTCAAATTGCATTTGAAGATTTTACCCCTTATGAACCAAGTTATAATAAACCAGCAGCATTTATATCAACTCCTATTTATAGTGAAGGGAAACTAATAGGTGTGTTAGCATTTCAATTAAGCTCAGATAAACTAACAAAAATGATGCAATTTAATGGTCATTATAAAAAAGCTGGTTTAGGTCAAACAGGTGAGGTATATCTTGTAGGTGAAGATTATACGATGAGAACAAATTCAAGATTTATAGATAAGATACAAGATAAAAATATACAAAAATTACATACTTCAATTTGTCTAAAAAAGATTAAAACAAAAGCGGTCCAAGATGTTTTAAATGGTAATGGTAAAAGATCAACTAATATTATCAAAGACTATAATAATCAAGAAGTTTTAACTGTTTATCATATAGTTCATCCATTTGGTAAAAATATAAAATGGGCTTTGGTAGCTCAGATCAATAAAAGTGAAGTCTTGACACCTATTAATCAAGTCAAAGATTATATTATTTATAGTGTGATTATTTTACTTTTTATTGCTTTAATAATATCTATAATGTTAATCAATAATATTATTTTAAATCCACTTGTAAAATTTCAAAATGGACTTAATCATTTTTTTAGTTTTCTAAAAGGTGAAGAAAAAGATATTAAACTTTTAGAAGATGATTCACAAACAGAGATAGGTCTTATGTCAAAAGCTGTCAATCAAGGAATTATTCAAATAAAATCAATATTTGATAAAGAGCAAAAAAATATATGGATTAGAGATGGAGTTGGTAAACTCAATGCTATTTTTGTAGATACTAGAAGTATTAAAGATGTAACATCTGATGCATTGGGTTTTATCGCTAATTATTTAGAAGCAAATGTAGGAGCAATCTATTTATATGATGAAGAAAATAAAATTCTAACACAAGATGTTACATACTCTTATACTCCAACTAAATCTACAAAAACTACATATTCTTTAGGAGAGGGAGTTGTGGGGCAGGTTGTTTTAGATAAAAAAGAGATTATTTTAACTCATCATATTGACAAAAATTCTGATTTGATTATCAATACTGCTACAACATCACAATTACCAAAAAGCACATATACTTTTGCACTGGTTTACAACAACAAACTATATGGTGTAATTGAACTAGGTTCATTAAAGAAATTTAGTGATAGAAAAATAGAATTTTTAAAAGCAGTATCTAAAATCACAGCTATTGCTATATCTACTGCTTTGCAAAATCAAAATGTGCAAAAGTTATTGGAACAAACAAAGCAAGATAATATAAACTTAGAAAAACAGCAACAAAAACTTGAAGAAGCAAATGTTAATATGGAAGAACAGCAACAAAAACTTGAAGAGACAAATGCTTATATGGAAGAGCAACAACAAGAGCTAGAGATAAATAATAAAAATCTAAAATTAGCTCAAGATGAATTAAGAAAAAAAGCAAAAGATTTGGAACTTGCAAGTAAATATAAAGGTGAATTTTTAGCAAATATGTCACATGAACTAAGAACTCCACTTAATGCTATTATTCTACTTTCAAAACTATTGTTAAACAATAAACAAAATAATTTAAGCCAAGATGATATTAAAAAAGCAAAAACAATTTTTACATCTGGAAATGAGCTTTTAAGACTTATCAATGATATTTTAGATTTAAGTAAAGTGGAAGCTGGTAAGATAGAGATTATTATAGATCAATTTAATCCAGATGAATTACTAGAAAATTTAAAAAATCTATACCTTGATAGTGCAAAAGAGAAAGGGTTAGAGTTTAATATTATCAATCGATATAATCAAACTATATCAAGTGATATGAATAGGATATCTCAAATTCTAAAAAATCTTATCTCAAATGCCCTAAAATTTACAAAAGAGGGATCTATTGATGTTATATTTGAACAAAGTGACAATAAGCAATTACCAATTCAAATTATAGTAAAAGATACAGGTATTGGGATACCTCAAGATAAACAACAAGATATTTTTGAAGCATTTACACAAGTAGATGGTAGCATAAGCAGACAATATGGTGGAACAGGATTAGGATTATCTATTGTTGTTCAATTAGTTTCACTTTTAGGTGGAACAATCAAGCTAGAATCTACTGAAAATAAAGGTAGTCAGTTTATTATTAATTTACCAAACTTAGATCAAAAAGATTTACCTAATAATATAGAAGATAATAGCAATAATAAACCAAAAGATGAATCTAAACAAGAAGATACTCAAACAATAGAGATAAATAATATAGATGATGTAGATGATACACAAAATACTCTTATTGTTGATGAGGTAGATCTTGATGGAGTTAATGTTTTAGTTGTAGATGATGATATTAAAAATATATTTGTTTTAGATGGAGTATTGCATGAATATAATGCTAACTCATTTACTGCATTTAATGGGCAAGAAGCCTTGAAACTATTAGAAACAAACCAAGATATTGATATTGTGTTGTTGGATCTTATGATGCCTGTAATGGATGGATTTGAGACTATCAAAAATATAAGAAATCATTCAAGTATAAATAAAGATATCCCAATTATAATCGTATCAGCAAAAGTATCTCAAGAGGATAAAGATAGATCTTTAGAACTTGGTGCCAATGATTTTATAACCAAACCATTTAATATGCAAAATCTTATAAGTATAATACAAGTATATAGTAGTAAAGCTAAATGAGTTTAGTAAAGCTTAATATCAAAAGTTTACATACTCAAAAGCAAATTGAAGAATTTTTAGAATATATTAAAGATTCGACCAAAAAGTATGAAATATCACTACTTAATATTAGCAAACTTCCATTAGATATTATACTTAGATTGAATACAATAAAAAATAATTTAAGATTAAGAGTTGAAAATAAAAAACTAAAATATTATCTTATTAATCTAGGTTTTGATGTTTATAGTTTATTTTCTACAACTTATATCTCTGAACATCTACTAGCAAATATAAACTATATAGCTATAGGTGGAAGTGCTGGAAGTTTAAAAAAAATTATCAATTTTATTAAATATCTTCCACCATCTAAACTTACTATTTTTATCATTATCCATCAAAAAAATGATACCCAAAGCTATCTTAAAGAGATATTGCAAAAATATACTATACACTATAAAGTTATAGATGTGACACAACCACTACAAATTGAGCCATCTACTATATATTTAGCACCTTCATCTAAACATATAATAGTTGAAGATAATACAATTTAACCAAATGATGATGAAAAATATAATTTTTCTAAACCATCTATATCAGTCGCTTTTAAAAGTTTATCTTCTAAATATAAAGAGCAACTATTAGCAATATTAGTGTGTGGTTATGGGATGGATGGAAGTGATAGTTTAGAGATAGTAAAAAATAATGGTGGAATAGTATTTATTGAGCAACCTTTTGAATGTGATGCAACAGCTATGCTTGAAAATGCTATCAATACTAAAAAGTTTGATAAAATCCTTTCACTTAATGATATGTCAAAACTAATATATGATAAATTAAAATATGAAAATGATATAGAGATAAGTTTGGATGATTTTTTGGAACAGATATATTTATTACTCCACCAATAAATAATCTGAAAATTCAAGCAGCATAAACGATACTTGGATGTTTAAAAAAATTAGCAACCTTTTTTTGATTTTTAGAAATATTATTCATATAATTTAAAGTATTCATTTTAAGTTCTTCTTTGTTTTTAGGTATATTATTTTTATTAGCATTTTTTTTATAATCTTGATTAAGATATTCATCAGGATTAAACTCTGGTGAATATGGAGGTA
>OBKJ01000063.1_pt1 | contig 14906 bp, 8 predicted proteins | sample 1496181 | NCBI WGS metagenome assembly OBKJ01 (sample SAMEA3696446, study PRJEB22514) | metagenome | biome: water; feature: marine; material: hydrothermal vent | place: Pacific Ocean | collected 2014-08-12 | depth 1521 m | reverse complement strand
TTTTGTGTTTCTTCCATCGTAATGTTACGAAGTATCCAGATCATGGCCGTGTTTTGGTTTTGTTCATCAGGTATAATAATACAGGTTACATCCCATTGGTCACTGTCGAGCTCCAGAATAAAATTCTGGCTTAATTCTGTAGCCAGATGGCCTCCAATTTCAAAATCAGCAAGATAATCAGAAACGTGAGCCAGGATTTCAGGAACGAGCCTGAAAAGATTTTTTGTTTTTTTCTTTTTAAACAGTGATAGAAATGTATCCTGTGCGGCCTTGTTGGTAAAGAAAATGTCTCCTTTAAGGTTAGTGTGGATGAGAGGAAACGGCAACTTGAGAAGGATATTCTGGAGGATCTCCTGTTGATTGCGTAATTGATTTTTTAAAAGATTCAGTGAATTGAGGTCGTGGATCAACTGGATGGAGCCCAGAATTTTCCTTCTCTCTATTATGCGTATGGCAGTGACCTGATAATAGCCCTGAATGCGTGAACGAAAGGGCATAAACCCGGATATTTGAACGCCATCAGGGAAGGGTTCAATTCTTATATCCTGTTCGCTAAAAAGCTGGCGCAGACTGTCGTGATCAAGGTTTTCTAAAATCAGTTGACCCACCAGGGGACGCTGATCATAGTAAAAGGCAAAGCCAACATCTTTTTTACCTAAAACATTTTCGGCCTTGACCTCTGTCAGTTGTTCACAATGTTTATTCCAATAAACTACACGTCCATGGGGATCAAAGATGATGGTAGCAAAGGGTAAGGTCTGGACAAGGTGGTTCAGAAAAGTCTTTTGGCCCTCTGCCTTTTGTTTGTGTACTGATTTGACCAGGAACAGAGTGTGCAGTAATTGGCCAGGAATATTTTCCACAATATCTATTTCTGGAGACAGATTCTGGCGCAGTTCTTGTTTGAGAGCGGGATCATGGTCGAGGTTGATGATGACGTTTATGTGATGGTGGGCCAACATCTCCTGCCAGCTGAAATATTGGGGGATGTTCAGACTCAGGGAATGTCCGTCAGTAATGGTGACGGCTATGAGATGGCCTGGATGTTTTTCCTTTTCTTTGTTTTTTAGAAAATTTTTGGCCATGGAGGCTACTTTTTTGCCTGGCCCAATCAAAGCAAAGTAAGAGTTCATCGCTAGTATTTATAGGTTAAACGATTAATCTTTTTGCGGCGCAAGTCTATTTCTACTTCCAGACGCAATTTTTCCTGCTGGAGAGCAAAAATTTTTTCAGGAAAAAATTTACCCTCCGCTGGATTTTCCTGGTTTCTCAATTCAATTATTTTTTGCATGCATTCTTTTTTTTGTTTTTCTAATTTTCTTATCTCTTCATTCAGAGCTTCAATCTCCCGACACAATGATTCGCCGTCGAGCTGGCTGGTCATTTTGCTCTCCTGCATTAGTTGCTAATGGTTGATTTTGCGGGTCTGGCAGATTTTGAAATATTTTCCAGAAATCTGGCCAGATAGCAGTGACACTGCCGGGATTAGCCAGACATATACCTCTGTAAATAAAAGAAATTAGAGCATAAGCTAATGTATAGTAAACATCAGGGCTATGCCAGGGGTCTTTTTGGTGAACTTTGCCGTGAAAAGATATTTCCAGACGAGCGGGGTAAACTTTGAAATCTAAATTTAAAAACTTTAGCAGGTCAAGGGCAAATTCAGCCTGCTCTGTGCTGGTAGGCATAAACAGGGTCGCGGGCCTTTTAGATGAAAGGAGCAGAGGTAGAGCCAGAGGGGCGAGTTCAGGGTAGTCGCTTATATCTATAAGGCATTCTTCAGGTTTATGGCCCGGGGTGGAAGTAATGTGAGTTGCTGAGGTCATAAGCTTAAGACCTGCCTGGGTAAGTAAATTATAAACAGCCGTAGCCAGAGGGTTTTCTTCAGGCCAATTGCCCAGGAGCGTTACCTTTCCGCCAGCAAAGACAGGGAGAGCTAGCAGATAACCACCAAGTAATGGATCCAGTTGCAATTGAAAATTTTCTGATGGTTCTGGACGACCCGGGTAAATGGTCAGAGTCTGGTCGCTTTGTACGGTTTTTATCTTCCAGCTTTGCATAAGCTTCTGGGTTTGTCTGAATTTATAAGTCCTGCTCATGGGGGCCAGGTTGATTTTTAAAGGATCACGATAGGTACATGCTGCCAGGCAAAGGGCAGGGACAAAATCGGGATCAATAGACTCTGGCAGGGTGATCTGGCCTGGAATTTGTCCGCTGGCCTCCAATCTGGCTGGAAGAGAGAAGCTCTGGGGGAAGGTAGAACTAAGTCTTGCTCCCAATTGGGGCAGGATGTCCTGAATAGGTTTTAAATTCAGGATCTTAAGGTTAGATGCACAGGTAAACCTGGTTACCCCGGCCTCCCCCAGGCTTAAGCAGAGCAAGAGGTAAAAATTGAATGCATCCTGGCCTACAAAAATGGATTTGTTGACGGAAGAAAGGGTTGCCGGATTTGAACTAAAGATTTTTTCTTTCCAGGTAAGTTTTGCTCCATACTGATTTAATGCCTTAATCAGCTCAATGAGTGAGTCGTTGATGGGGAAGTTGTTTATATTTATAGACCTGTCTGCAAGTGCTGCCAGAAAGGTGCATATTCTGGCTTGAAAAATATCTCCTGGGCCCTGTATATGGACATTGAGAGGATTTTTAGTGGGATATAGACAGAAAGGTTTTTCTGAGAATTTCTTTTTTTCAGCCCGGGCATAGCTGAGGCTATTTAAAATAGTAAACAATTGGCGGTAGGCCCTCTGGTTTTCACCTTTGAAATGGATCTTCCATAATGACCAGAGTTTTTTCTCCAGGCCAGAGTCAACTATACTTTTATTTTTCTCGCTCCTCTTGCCAGCAATTTTGCCCAGAAGAGTGATTCTTCTGTGGATCAAGGCGGTCAACTTTTGTTCAAGCTGTTCTAATTCTTCATTTAAGGTCAATTTTTTTTTGTTCATATTTTTGAGTTTGAGGTTCCACGTTCGAGCCCGGCCCGTAGGGGCACGTTGCAACGTGCCCCTACATAATGGGCACGTGGCACGTAAGCGACGTGCTCCGACATGGGCACGTAAGCGACGTGCTCCGACATGGGCACGTAAGCGACGTGCTCCGACATGGGCACGTTGCAACGTGCCCCTACATTTCCATGATGCGTTTGTTTCCATCCACGTTGCTAATAAGAATTGGAAGATAAATCAAGATTGAATTGAAACGGCTTCAGGGCAATCGCACCTTACTCTCCAATCTTCTTAACTTCCCATTTTCTTAATTTAATGTGCTCCAGCGTGGAGAATCGGCCTTTTCCTGAAGGCACTGACGCGTTCCTGAACATGACATTTTTGACAGGTCTTGTCAGTAGGTTTTTTTATAAATGCCGGATCGCCCCCTGAAGCGGCATGCTTACTCCCATAAAAAGTAGGTAGTATTGATTTGTTTGCATTTCTTTTTTAATTGGTTTGTTGATATCAAATTTGACATAAAAATATTTAGAGGCACCTGACAAGCAGGCACCTCTTTTGGAACCCCTGGACCGGAACTTTTGTCCGGCCTTAAGGAGGAGGGAGATTTGTTAACTTCTTATTTGTTTAAGGGGACGAAAGAGTTTAGTTAGCATCTGTTTGCGGTTGATAAGCGGTGGCAAGGACATAGAAGCCACTGCGAATTCATGGTAGTTTGTTGGTTTGGTCTGGAAGAGGTAAATGACCCGCACTGAGTCTTCATCGCCAAGCACTGCATCAGGATAGTATTTTTTGACTTTGGCCAGTCTTTCTCTGGCCAGAGCCAGCATTTCTTCGCGATCCCCAAAGTTCATGGCGCCTGTTGGGCAGGTTTGCACGCAAGCAGGCAGCAACCCGTTGTGTACCCGATCCAGGCACATGTCGCATTTGGACATGATTTTAGATGATGGATCTTGTCTGGGAATATTATAGGGACATGCCTCGCGAATCTCGTCAAAGGGAAGGTTTTTGGTGCGCTCAGTAAAGATAATCGCTCCGGTTAGCTCATCCTGTAAAATGGCCTGTTCATCATACGTATCAGCAGTCATTTTGCAGGGGGCATCCAGACAGTGGCGACACTGCTCAGGAAAAAAGAGCCAGTCTTTGATTTCGCCCTTTTCGACTACTTCTTTCATGCGCACCAATTTATAAGTGATAAAAGACAGGTCTCTGGGGTTTTGATGCGAACCCCAATTATAGGTTTCTTCTGCCGGTAGTTTATGCCATTGTTTGCAGGCAATCTGGCATCCCCGGCAGGCTGTGCAACGAGTGAGATCTATAAAAAAGCTTTTTCCGTCCATGAGTTACCTCCTTATTTTTTGCGCACGTTGACCATAAAGGCCTTGGTTTCCGGGATACCGGTGTTTGGGTCACCCACTGATGGAGTGAGGATATTGGCTGCATCACCACCATTTTTGGGATGTACCCAACCATAATGCCAGGGCAGGCCCACCTGATGGACTGTTTTGCCCATGACTTTAAACGGGCGTAACCTGGAGGTAACTATGGCCACGGCTTCGAGCTGACCTCTATCATTTTCAATGATGACTTTGTCTCCATTTTTAATGCCGCGCATTTCAGCCAGTTGAGGATTCATTTCCACAAAGAGTTGAGGCTCAGCTTCCAGGAGCCAGGGTTGCCACCTTGTCATAACGCCAGTTTGCCAGTGTTCTGTTACTCGATAAGTTGTACAGACAAAAGGATATCTGGGATCGCAGGAGCACAATTTTTCCATGTCTGAATTAAAGGTCAAACTGGAGGGATTATGTAGCTGTCTGGAAAAAGGATGTTTGCTGACCGGGCTTTCCAGTGGCTCATAGTATTCAGGGAATGGCCCGTCTGCCCGGCCAGGACCAAAGATCTGACCATGACCGTGCTTGCGCATAATAAAGGCATACCTGGTTCCTGGCTTCCATCCGCCATCAGGCACATCGCCAACCCATTTTTTACCATTCCAGGCAATAACTGGTTTTTGCGGAGCATAGGGGCGGCCATGTAAATCCACTGAAGCCCGGTTGTACAGGATTCTGCGATTGACCGGCCAGCACCAGGACCAGTTGGGGAAGAGACCAATTTTAGCCTGTTCAGGAGTCTGGGTTTTGTCGCGGCGGGCAGCCATGTTGCCTTTTTCTGTGTAGGAGCCGCAATAGAGCCAGTTGCCTGAACAGGTTGAGCCGTCAGCCTGCAAGTAGGCAAAGCTTGGCACCAGGGTTCCAGCTTTAAATGTTTTGCCTTTAACAGTTACATCCTTGAGGAAGTAACCATTGACGATTTTGGCTATCCTGTGCGGATCATAAACGCCTTTCTCGTTGACCCACTTTTCCGAACTTAAATTAACAATTGGTTCAGGATAGGCTCCGCCCTCAGTCTGATAGAGGTTTTTTACCTTCTCAAACAGCTCGCAAATGATATCCCCATCAGGTCTGGAATCACCAAGAGGTCTGGCAGCAGCATAGCGCCATTGCATCCAGCGGCCTGAGTTGGTGATGCTTCCTTCTTTTTCTACAGAGACAGCACAGGGCAGGAAGAAGACTTCGGTTTTGATCTTTTTGGGATCCATGCCCGGGCCTTTCCAGAAGGATGCGGTTTCATTGTCAAAGATATTCACCACGACCAGCCAATCCAATTGACTTAAGGCCTTGCGAGCCTTGTTGGAATTGGCCAGGCCAGCAGCGGGATTTTGTCCCCAGGCAAAGAAGCCCTTGTATTTGCCTTTCAACATTTCATCAAAGATGACCATGAAAGAGGCATTCTGGCCGTCGTCTAATTTAGGCAGCCAGTGATAGGCTTCATGGACATCAGCGTCCATGTACATGGATTTGATCAGGCTGGCTGAATATTTAGGATAATTTTGCCACCAGTTGGCGCTTTTGGGATCATTGCTTTTGGGCGTATATTTTTTATTGTACGCGTCCAGAGTCGGTTGAGATGCCTTTGGAGTTTTGAGATATCCTGGCAGGATGTGGAAAAGCAGACAATGGTCAGTAGAACCCTGAACATTGGATTCACCGCGCAGGGCATTAACACCGCCGCCAGCAACACCAATGTTACCCAGAAGGAGTTGTATTATAGCCATGGCCCGGATATTTTGCACACCTACTGTATGCTGGGTCCAGCCCATAGCATACATAATTGTTCCAGATTTATCAGGTTTGCCAGTTGCTGTGTAAGTTTTGTAAATTTCCAGGATCTTTTCTTTGGGCATACCTGTGGCTTCAGATACACGATCCAGAGTATAGCGTTTGTAATGTTTCTTTAAGAGCTTGAATACACAGCGGCTGTGCCTGAGCTTCGGGTCTTTTCTGGGATTGCCGTGCCTGTCCAGATCAAAGGCCCAATAAGATTTGTCGTATTTGCCAGTTTTTGGATCAAATCCGGCAAAGATGCCATCTTTGAACTTGAATTTTCTATTTACAATAAATGATGCGTTGGTGTAGTTGACCACATACTCTTTGAAGTAGAGTTCGTTATCAAGAATGTATTTGATCATGCCACCTAAAAAGGCGATATCTGTTCCAGAACGAAGAGGAGCGTAAATGTCTGCTTTACTGGATGTTCTGGTAAAGCGGGGATCAATGTGGATGAGTTTAGCGCCCTTGTCTTTGGCCTTCATCACCCATTTAAAGGAGATGGGATGGTTTTCAGCAGCATTGCTGCCCATGATCAGGATGCAATCACTGTTTTTGATGTCGATCCAGTGATTGGTCATAGCGCCGCGTCCAAACGACTCTGCCAGAGCCGCTACTGTTGCGCTGTGTCAGATACGCGCCTGGTGTTCGATTGCCACCAGGCCAAGGCTTCTGAGCATGGCCTGGTAGATCCAGCATTCTTCATTGTCCATGGCTGCTGAACCAACAGATGCCAGACCTTCACAACGGTTTACTTCCTGTCCTCTGGAGTTGAAACGAACAAAGGTTTTATCGCGTGTTTCTTTGATTTTGCGGGCAATGCGGTTTAACATCCAATCCCAGGACTTTTCTTCCCACGTGTCACTGCCTGGGGCACGGTATAATGGTTTGGTTAAGCGGTTTTCGTTTTCAGCCAATTGATAGATGGAGGCGCCTTTAGCGCATAGCGCACCTTCATTGATGGGATGATCAGGATCTCCCTCAACATTAATTATCCGCCCCGATCCTTCTTTGGCTGAGTGAACAATAAGACCACAGCCAACGGCACAATAACAGCAAATAGAGGTGCTTTCTTTAGCCCACCTCAGTTTTAAAAGTTGCGCGCGGGCTACACTGGGCTTTAAGTCAAAGCCCAGACCACCAAAAGCAGTTGCTGCTGTGGCCGCTGCTGAAAGTTTGATAAACTCTCTACGACCTAGTTTCATAATCCCTCCCTGGGTTTGAGGTTGGTTTGGCAAAGGGGAAGAGGGTTGAGGGGTAAGGGGTAAGGATTAAGGGGTAAGAGCAAAGGGCTAAAGGTGAATAGTTTGCGAATTTTTGGTTGAAAAATAAGATAGTCCAATGACATAAATTTTAACTGACCAAAATATATTTTTTTCTCAGCCCCTTACCCCTTAATCCTTACCCCCTTTCTCAACCTTTTTCCGTTAGCTTTTTTTAACCCTTAGCCTTTTGCCCCTTTTTACCCCTTATCCCTTACCCCTTACCCCTTTCTTGCCCCTTTCTCAGCCTTTTCCATGTTAGCCTTTTGTGATAAGGAAAGAGGAGAAGTCAAAGACTTACAGCTTTTGCAAGATTTGGCACAAGAAATTGGTAAAGGGGAAAACGGAGAAATTGGGAGGGGAAAATAGAGAAGTAAGAGATAAAGGATAGATATTGAGGTAAAATATTTGATGGATTATAGCAAGAAAAACCAAAAAATTAATATAAAATGATTTTAACTAAAATCAATGGGTTATCTTGAAAAAAATACTGAAAATAACTGTCAGATATTGAGTTATTTTGGAAACGCTTTTTATGTTTTTTGTGTAAGATTTTATTAAAGAATAGTAAGGTTTAAATCATTTTTGACATATATCATTTTGTGCTAAATTTTAACTCTGTTAAACAGAAATGTGAACAATTTAAAAGGATGTTCAAGATAATGTATTTTAACTATAAATTTATTTTTTTGTTTTTTTGTTTATTGTTTATATTTGCTTGTACCTCGCAGCAGGAGGTAGCTACCAATAGGGATGAGCAGATTGGGGTGACAGATAAAGAGATATTTCTGGGTTCATCTCTGGCTTTAAAGGGGCATGCTGGTTATCTGGGCACGCAGACCCTGCGTGGGGCAAAATGTTATATTAATTATATTAATGAAAATGGAGGGGTGTATGGCCGCAAAATCAAGATTATAGCCTATGATGATAGTTATGATCCGCCTAAGTGTCTGGCCAATACCCAGCGTCTTTTGATTGATGATCAGGTTTTTGCCCTTTTTTGCTATGTAGGCACGCCTACAACAGTTAAGGTTCTGCCTATGATTGAGGATGCCAGGATCCCTTTAATAGGCATGTTTACAGGGGCCAATGCTTTGCGGGAACCTTTTAACCCCTATTTAATTAATATTCGTCCTTCATATTATCAGGAGACCAGAGAAGCAGTGCGTCATCTGGTACGGGATTTGAGCTTACAGCGTATAGCTGTTTTTTACCAATATGATGCTTATGGGTTTGATGGGCTGACCGGCACAGAATTGGCTTTAAAGGATTTTGGCCTGGCACCGGTTGCCAGAGGTTCATATATTCGCGGTACCCTGGATATTGATGAGGCTTTTAATAAAATCAGGTTGTCTCATGCGCAGGCAGTGGTTATGATCGGCACTTACGGCCCTTGTGCCAGGTTTATTCAACTGGCCCAGGAAAAAGATTATCATCCTGTTTTTTATAATCTTTCTTTTGTCGGCGCAGAAGAATTGGCCAGAAAACTTAAAGGAACAAAGGAAATAGTGCTCATGTCCCAGGTTGTCCCGCCTCCTGTGTCTCTTGAGTGTGCTGAAAAAAAAGGAGCTATTAACTATATTAATTTGCTCAAAAGGTATTATCCACAGGATAAGCCAAATTATGTGGGATTTGAAGGGTATATCAATGCCAGGGTGCTTGTGGAAGGACTTATACGGGCTGGCCGGAATTTAACCAGGTCAAAACTGATTAAGGCCATTGAGTCCATTAAAGAGTTTACCCTGGAAGGAGATATTACTGTTCATTTTGGTCCGCATGATCACCAGGGTATGGACAGTATTTTTTTCACCCGCCTGGTTAATGATGAATTTGTTTTAATTGAAGACTGGAAAAGTATTGCCCATGCGTTCAAGATTCAAAAAGCTTTCCCTGAAAAATAAGATTTTTTTATCCATTATTCTGGTTATTTTAATTATCAGTATAGCCATTGCCATGCTTGCAAGGTGGATCCTGGTGTCCAGCCTGACCAGAGAACTGGAGGCCAGAGGCGTGGCCATTGCCCACAGTATTGCTGAACGCGGAGGCGGGTTTATTCTGGACAAAAATTATTCTCGTCTTCTGGCGTTAATTTTTGATGAGGCTTATTTAAGTGAACGCAGAGAACTTATAAACTATATTTTTATTACTGATCAGAAGAATAAAGTGATTTCTCATACTTTTACTCATCCTTTTCCTGAAAAATTAAAAAAACTGGACCTGCCCAGAGAAAAAGAGCAGAGCCTGCAACTGGTAAGGGTGCATAATAAAATCACATACGATATAGCAGTTCCTGTCAGGGAGGGAATTTATCGCATTGGGACCGTGCATGTGGGCCTGAACAAGGCCCATATTGACAGACTGGTCTCTAAATTGCGCATTACCTTTCTGGGATTTATTTCATTGGTTATTGTCTTTATTTTCTGGCTCAGTCATAGACTGGCAGGGGCTATAACCCAGCCGGTGAGCAAGTTGACCAGAATAGCTGATACTTTAAGCCGGGGAGATTTTGACATTGCTCTGGATATGGAAGATGTGGATAGAGAATGGGATGTAACCAAATGCCCGGCTTATATTGATACCAATATGCCTTGCTGGCACCTGGACCAGGCCAGGCTCCTGGAGGATGACGCGGAAAAACGCAAAAATATGGAAACAGAGAAAATCAGGCAATGCGAGCACTGCCTGTTTTACCGCAAAAGAGAAGGAGATGAACTGGTACAACTGAGAGATTCATTTATTAACATGGTCTGGAGCATTCGTTTGTACCGTAAACGCCTCCGGGAGTCAGAGGCCAAATACCGATCTTTGTTTGCCAGTGGACCGGATCCGATTTTTGTTATTCAGGCAGATGATTATACTATTCTGGATGCCAATCCACGGGCTGAAGAAGTGTATGAATATAGTAGAGACGAACTTTTAGGCCAGTCTTTTAAGAGGCTCTGGCCTGAGTGTGAAGATGTCTTTGCTGGTGAAGAAGATAAATTTATGCAGAGTGGATATTTATATCGCGCCAAAGTGATCAACTATAAAAAAGACGGGAGACCTTTTTTTGTCAGCACCCATGCCTGTCCTATCAGTTATGCGGGTAAGCAAAGCATAATCCTGGCTTGTGTTGATGTTACTGAAATGATTGAAAAGGATGCCCAGTTGATTCAGGCCAGCAAAATGAAGGCCCTGGGCGAGATGTCTGCTGGTATTGCCCATGAACTGAATCAGCCGTTGAATGTTATTAAGATGGGCAGCGAGTTTTTAGCCTTGATGGTAGAGAAGCACGGGTGTGCGTCTGCCCAGGGTTTGCCCCTGGAAAAAGAAAAGTTTTTGCATCTGGTTGCCGAGATAGGCAAACAGGTTGACCGGGCAGCAGAGATTATCAAGAATTTACGGGCTTTTAGCCGTAAATCTTCATTGATTAAGGAGAAAGTGGATGTCAACAATGCTGTGCGGGGGGTTTTATCCTTTTTAAAGCATCAGATAGAATTGCAGAATATAGAATTTGAGCTGAGTTTGAAGGAAAATCTGGTCATTCTGGCTCATGATAATCGTTTGCAACAGGTGTTTTTTAATATAATAACCAATGCTCGCGATGCGATTGTGGAGCGCGCTAAGAAAGCAGGAGGCCCATATAAGGGTTTGATCAGGATCTCTACTTTTGAAAGGGAAGGACGAGTGGTGGTCCGGTTTGAGGACAATGGAATTGGAATCCCTGCCTCGGCCAGGGATAAAATTTTTGAGCCATTTTATACGACCAAGGAAGCAGGTCAGGGTATGGGGCTGGGTCTGGCCATCACTTATGGTATTGTAAAAGATTACGAAGGTCAGATAGATATACATAGCGTGCCCGGACAGGGTACCAGGATAGATATAATTTTTCCGGCAGGATAATTTTTTGTAAAGCGTGAGGCGTGACGAGGTGGATACAGAGGCAACCGGCGGTCGCCCGGTGAGGAGTAATAAAAGGAGTTATTATGTCAGAAAGGGAGAAAATTCTGGTTATAGATGATGAAGAACCAACTTTGCACATGTTTGAGCTTTTTTTGCAGGCCTATGGATATGAGGCCATTACTGCTACCAGTGGGGAACAGGGGCTGGAACTGTTTAAACTCTATCATCCTGCTATTGTTTTAACAGATATAAAAATGCCAGGCATGGACGGTTTGCAGGTATTAAAAAAAATCAAGGAAATGGATACAGCAGCAGAGGTCATTGTCATCACCGGTCATGGAGATATGGATCTGGCCATCAAAGCTTTGAATCTGGATGCCACGGATTTTATTAACAAGCCTATTGGCCGGGAAAATCTGGAAAAGGCACTTGCCCGGGCAAGGGAAAGGATTGAACTCTCAAAAGTAAAACAAAAAGAAATCAGCCTGAAAATTGAAGGGGATAAGGCCATTATAAAAATTTGCGGACATGTCAATGCCCTGTCTGAACCTATTTTAAACGATACCTTTCAGACTTCTCTTCAAAACAAAGTGCAAAAATTGGTTTATGTTTTTAAAAAAAGCACCACCATTAATGGTGCCGGCATTGCGGCCCTTTCAGAAATTTTTGTCCAGGCCAACAAAAAGGGCATGGATGTTTTTATAGTTAATTTGCCCCAAAATTTTCAGAAAGTGTTTCGTGTTTTGGGGTTGGATAAAAATGTCCGCCTGGTGGACAAGCTGGAGCAGGTATAATGATGCAGGGGCAGATTTCATATCTGCCCCAGCTGGCTAACACCAACACAAATAAAGGATGAGATATGCATAAATTTAAAGTTCCTACAGATTTGCCAGAACCAGTATTAAATCCCAATGCCAGAGTAGTCCTGACTAAAAGGTACCTGCGCAAAGGGCCTGATGGAAAACCAATAGAAGATTTTAAGGGTCTTTTCTGGCGAGTGGCTTATAGTATTGCAAGGGAAGAACAAAAGTATGAAAAGTCACCATTTAAAGTCGATGAACTGGCGCGGATATTTTATGACTTGATGGTTGACTTTAAATTTTTGCCCAACTCTCCTACTTTGATGAATGCTGGAACAAAACTGGGTCAGTTGGCAGCCTGTTTTGTGCTGCCGGTGGGCGATTCAATGGAGGAGATATTTGATGCAGTCAAGTATGCTGCCCTGATTCATAAATCCGGTGGTGGTACGGGCTTTTCTTTTTCCAGACTAAGGCCCAAAAACAGCAGGGTGGGATCAACAGGCGGTGTTGCGTCTGGCCCTCTTTCCTTTTTAAAAATTTTCAATACTGCCACAGAGCAGGTCAAGCAGGGCGGTACCAGACGTGGGGCCAACATGGGCATCTTGCGGGTGGATCATCCGGATATTCTTGATTTTATTAAGGCTAAAGAACGAGATGGTGAACTAAATAACTTTAACCTTTCTGTGGCCTTAACTGAGAAATTTATGCAGGCCGTGGAAAATGATGAAGAATATGATTTGGTTGCTCCACACACTGGCCAGGTGAAAGAGAGGCTAAAGGCGCGGGAAGTGTTTTCTCTTTTGGTGCAAAAGGCATGGGAGAGTGGTGATCCTGGTATTATTTTTCTGGATCGCATCAATCGGGATAACCCTACTCCAAAACAAGGGGAAATTGAGAGCACTAATCCCTGTATTACTGCTGATACTTTCGTTTTTACAAAACAAGGCCCGAGGCAGGTGTTTGAATTATTGGATAGGCAGGTAGAGTTGTTTGTAAATGGTGAAATCTACTCCAGCACAGAGAAGGGTTTTTTTAAAACCGGCAAAAAAAAGGTTTATAAATTAAAAACAAAAGAAGGTTTTGAACTTCGTTTGACTGAAGATCATCCGGTTTTAAGGGCCGCATCTGTTACCAGATATAGTATCCAAAAACAGTGGGTAAAAGCTGTTGAGCTTTTACCTGGCGATAAAATTTGTATTCATAATCATAGACAGGTAGAAAAGTGGCCAGGAAAGTACGGTTATGCAGAAGGTTATTTATCAGGACTTTTACTGGGTGATGGTACGTTAAAACAAGATAAAGCAGTTGTATCTGTCTGGGTGCATAAAAAGGTTGCCAATGGAGATTTTGAAGACCCTGTCAGTGCCTGGCAGGATTGTCCGGAGTCAGGCATCATGGAAACTGCATTGACTCTGGCCAGGAGTTTGCCTCACAGAGCAGACTTTCATGGCTGGATAAAGGTCTCTGGACGTAGTGAGTATCGTTTAAGCCTTGGATATTTAAAGAAGGTTTGTGCTGATTTAAATATTTATCCAGGGCAAAAGCGCATAACTTCTGAGGTGGAAAAATGTTCTTCTGAGTTTTGCAGGGCATTTCTGGCTGGTATTTTTGATGCTGATGGCTCTGTGCAAGGTTCGCAGGCAAAGGGAGTGAGTGTACGTCTGAGCCAGAGCAATTTAGAAACTCTTAAAGCGGTTCAGCGAATGCTTTTGCGTTTTGGCATTATGAGTAAAATCTATAAGCAAAGGCGTGCAGAGGGCGAATCTTTTTTACCTGATGGAAAAGGAAAATATAAATATTATCCGACCCGGGAACAGCATGAGCTGGTGATTAGCAAAGATAATTTAATACTCTTTGCTGAAAAGATTGGTTTTCATCATGCTGGTAAGAAAAAGCGTCTTGCAAGTGTGCTTCAAAATTATAGGCGCAAATTGAATAGAGAGAGATTTCTGGCCACATTTGAAGAGCTTGTTTTTGATGGCGAAGAAGACGTATATGATGTACAGGTGCCAGGGGTAAATTGCTTTGATGCCGAAGGGTTTATGGTGCATAATTGTGGCGAACAGCCGCTTCTTCCCTATGAAGCCTGTAATCTGGGCTCAATTAATCTGGCTAAATTTTATGTGGAAAAGGGCGAAGACAATATTGACTGGGAAGAACTGAAAAAAGTTGTGCATTTGTGTGTGCGTTTTTTAGACAATGTAATTGATGCTTCTAAATATCCTTTGCCGATTATCACGGAAACAGTGCGAAAAAATCGCAAGATTGGCCTGGGTGTTATGGGCTGGGCTGACCTTTTATTTCAGTTGCGTATTCCGTACAATAGTCAGAAGGCCCTGAATCTGGCGGAAAAGGTCATGAATTTTATTCAAAAAGAGTCGAGATCCGCGTCCAAAATTCTGGCCCTGGAGCGTGGCCCTTTTCCAGCCTACTCTGAGTCTGTATATGCTGAGCAAAATTTTGGCCCATACCGTAATGCCACTACTACTACCATCGCACCTACGGGCACGCTGTCCATTATTGCTGGTTGCTCGTCAGGCATTGAGCCGCTTTTTGCATTATGCTTTGTGCGGCAGGTTATGGATGGCGAGAAGCTGGTTGAGATTAATCCCTATTTTGAGCAGGCTTTAAAAGAGGCCCAAAGTTATAGTCCCAGGCTTATGGAAGAGGTCAGCCAGAAGGGCAGTGTTCAACAGATGGATTTTCTGGACCAGAATTTAAGAGAAGTTTTTGTCACTGCCATGGATATTGAGCCGGAATATCACTTGAAGATGCAGGCCGTGTTCCAGAAATATACAGATAATGCCGTGTCCAAGACTGTAAATTTGCCCAATTCAGCTACTCAGGAAGATA
>OBKJ01000060.1_pt1 | contig 15591 bp, 16 predicted proteins | sample 1496181 | NCBI WGS metagenome assembly OBKJ01 (sample SAMEA3696446, study PRJEB22514) | metagenome | biome: water; feature: marine; material: hydrothermal vent | place: Pacific Ocean | collected 2014-08-12 | depth 1521 m | reverse complement strand
CAAAACCAAATACTCAAATTTCAGAAATAATAAATACAATTCCAGAAGTTTTAAAGGAAATGAATTTATAAATATTTTATATGGTAAATCGACGAACACTTTGCGTAAATTACCTTTGTAGATAAAAACTTAGATGCCATTAATAGATAATTAAAAGGTTAAAAGGTAATTTATTCTCAATAACAAAGAACCCATAAGGACAATTATTGTCGATTCACCATAATTCTTTTAGATGTTTTTTTGGGAGGTCTTAAAATTCTATAAAATGATATAACTAAATTATTAAATTATAGAAACATTTATATAGTAAAATATCTTATCTCATTGTGCATCAGATAAACAGTTGATTAGGGCGGTGGCTTAGACTGGTTATAGTGCTCGGCTGATAACCGAGTGGTCCGGGGTTCGAATCCCCGCCGCCCTACTATTTTTTTAAGAACATATATTTGTATATTTATATTTATTTAAATTGATTAACTTTAAATAATTTGACGCACTACATTTTTTCTGAGGTTATGCCGTCGATGGCATACCTCGGCGAATGATGACAGTTACCCCCGCGGACTGAAACAAAATATTTTGTTTTAGGATGACGACATCAGCACTATCTGACGCAGCTACCAAACAAAACAACATATTTTTTTTAAATTATACTTTTATGTGATACTATGCTATATATTGTTGGAATAGGTCCGGGAAATAAAGAATATTTTACGGAACAGGCTGAATCTGTTTTAAATTCCGTTGATTTAATTGTATGCTATAAAGGATATGAAAAATTCATACAAAGATTTAATAAACCAATTTACACATCGGGAATGAAAAAAGAAATAGATAGGGTAAATTATGCACTAAATAAGGCAAAGGATAAAAACATAGCATTGGTATCAAGTGGAGATGCTACGATATATGGGATGGCTTCACTATCTTATGAATTAAATGATAAAAATAATTTTAATGTTGATATAAAAGTAATCAGCGGTTTAACTTCTGCAAGTTTATGTTCTGCAATACTCGGAGCTCCACTAAATCATGACTTCGCAGTTATTAGTTTAAGTGATTTATTAACTCCATTAGAAATTATATTAAAAAGAGTTAATAATTTGTTAATGGCGGATTTTGTTATTGCCATATATAATCCACTTAGTAAATCGAGAAAAGAACCATTTTTAAAGTGCTTTGAACTAATACATAATTATTCAAAACAAAATAACTTAAATTTGGTTGTAGGAATCGTAAAAAACGCAGGAAGAGATAACGAAGAACATAAATTAACCACAATAAATGATTTGATGGATAATTTAGAGGATTATATGAAATATATCGATATGAATACAACCATAATAGTTGGGAGCTCCAACACAAAAATAATAAATAATAAAATGATTACCCCAAGGGGTTATTTGAATAAATATTTAAAATAAAAATTATTAAAATTATTCCACATATATTTTATAAACCACTGTTTTTATGCTTCCATTTTCCCATGCTCTTTTATATTTAAATATTAATGCTTCTTCACCTTTTTTTAAACCTTCAATTTCCCATGAGCGAATGCCCCCACTTCCGGGAGCTCCTCCATTTGCGATATAATTGTCTCCAACAATGCGGATTATATCATTGTTATCTATTGTATAATTCCACATATAGCCCGTTGTTGGATTTCCTTTAAGTGAGATGTTGAATTTTTCGCCAACCTTTATATGTTTCACCAACGAAGTATTTTCCTCATAATTATGATTAGAATTGGAATTTTGGATATAATCCATTAAATAAATAATTTTTATAGTTTTCCAATTATTTTCATCAATTATATGGATTTCATCGTTTGAGAATGTATATATGCAGTCGTTAATATATAGTGACCTTAAAACATTAGTTTTATGAGTGTCATCTTTTTTCATTATAATATTATTATCATCTATTTTGAACATATAAGCATGAGCTCCCACTGGCAATACCATTATCTTTTTATCTTTATCCCATAAAAATGCGTGATGGTTGTAAAGGGCAGATGACCAATATTCAGGAAGTTTATATTTATCCACCTCTTTCGGGTTATTATAATCACTCACATCAAATAATGATATTTTTAATTTTCTATCATCGTCCTTTCCTATTCCTATAATCATATTGTTTTCTATTGGGTGCAAATATGTTGAATATCCCGGAATTTTCAATTCTCCAAGTAGTTTTGGATTTTTAGCATCTTTTAAATCAATTACAAGTAATGGGTCAGTTTCTTTATATGTGATGATATATGCCTTATCCCCCATGAATCTAACGGCATATATTCTTTCCCCTTTTTCAAGATTGGTAAGTTTTCCTATTGTATTTAGTTCATCATCAAGAACATATAAATTATTTGTCATTTTATTTCTAAATTTCCAGTAGTTTCCTATTGTGGTGGCAACTCTTAAATTGTTGTTGTATTCGTCCATTGCAAATTGGTTTATTAGATTTCCCGAAACACTTCCGCTTTTAATTTCATAAGTGTTTATATTTATTTTCATTATCCCAGTTTTTTCCAGCTCTTCCCAGTGCTCTTCAAGATATATTTCATAGTCATTATTTATCTTATTCATTAAATTCATTCTCTCTTCACTTGGAAAGGTTTTGAAATATGCCTCCAATATTGTTCTAATTTCAACATACTTTGCTCCATCACCAAAGAGCTCGGAATCTATAACTTTATTGATTAAATTGGCAGTATCATCTTGGAAGTATTTATTTGAATTCTCCTTTAAGAAGTTAATAAACAGTTTATTTTCATTGGGCATTAGATGGTATGTGAAATAGATATTATTTTTTGACATGTATATTGTGGTGTCATAAGTTCCTGATGTGGCAATTGCATTATCTACTTTTCCACTATTTATGTCAATTGAAGATATTATATATGTTCTGTCGAAATCGCTTGATACTGTGTCGGGAACTATTGGAATGTAGTATTTATTATAATTTATTTTTACGCCATTCCAAATAATTGGGCAGTATATATCATATTTGGATACGATTAAATATAATTTTCCATTATAAACTCTTGAATCCACATAAGAGCCGTTTAAATCCATTTCCCACATTAATTTTGGATTTTTTGGATTTGAAACATTGTAGTTTAATAGTTTGTTATTGTCGATTATTACTAAATTATCATTGTATTGATAGAGCTCACCATTATTTGAAATATCTTTAATAATCTCTGCTGATTCTGGTGGAAGGGCATCTATTATATATGTTTTTTTGGTAGTATAGTAAGACGGATATTTACCACCACCATAATAATCATAATATTTTATGGCATAACTTTCTGGTGAGAAATATATATAATTTCCATCAGTTTTTACAATATCTGCTTCATCTACTCCTTTTACCTGCACATTGGTTTCAGAGTATCGCTCCGCATAATTTGAACCTACGGAAGCGTCTAATGTTTCCATTTTATTTACTGCCAAAAATTCCCCCCTATATTTATCTGTATATACATTATAATGATTATTACTGGATGATTTACTTACAAATTCTTTAAATGTTGCTTCATCCGAAGGAACTACCTTAAATCCTGCGGAATTGTTATTTTTAGTAATTTTATTATCCTCTACACATCCGCAAAATACTATTGAATATATCAATATACTGGTTAAAATAAGAGCAGGAGCTCCCATTTTCCACTTCATAATATCACCAAAAAATGTTATAATAATGTTATAATATAATATTTAGAATTAAACTATAAAATAGTTTTTAAATCGTTCGGTTTGCTCCGAATCGTTTAATTAACAATAAATTGTGTAAATAACGATTAATAAAATTAAAATTGTAAGTAAATTGTGTATAGGATTTATTTGCCCATCATAATATATACTTAATTTTTTATATATTGATTTTTATATATTGATAATAAATAACTATATAAGATATATAATAAATATATAGATATATACATATATATTATTGGTGATTTTATGAAAATGGTTAAAGTATGTTCTCCTGCAACTTCTGCAAATTTAGGTCCCGGTTATGATGTTTTTGGATTGGCACTCAATAATCCTTATGACACAATTACGGTGAGCTTAATAGAGGAAGGAAACGATATAAACGAAAAAATAACAATATCAATGGAAGGAGAAAAATGCGAAGAAATACCTACTTCCGTAAATGAAAATACCGCAGGAGTTGTAGCAAAAAAAATGATGGAAGATTTTAACCTAACTAAAAATATTAATATACATATTAAAAAAGGAATAAAACCGGGAAGTGGTTTGGGTAGTAGCTCCGCATCTTGTGCTGGGGTTGCTGTTGCGATGAATGAATTATTTGGTTTGGAGCTCCCTAAATTAGAGTTAGTAAAATATGCTTCATTGGGCGAAGCTGTTGCCGCAGGAGCTCCACATGCCGACAATGTTGCACCTGCAATATACGGCGGTTTTACAATGGTAGTAAATCAAGACCCATTAGAAATAATACATATTCCTGTGGAATTTGAAGTATTAGTAGCACTCCCAAATATACAAATATCCACAAAAGAAGCACGAGAATTAGTTCCAAAGGAAATTCCAATAAAAGATATGGTAAATAATGTTGGAAAAGCATGCGGAATGATTCATTCATTACATAATAACAATACAGAATTATTTGGAAAATATATGATGCAAGATGCCGTAGTTGAACCATGTAGGGCGGTATTAATTGATAATTATTCAGAAGTAAAGGAAAAAGTAAAAGATTTAGTATATGGAATTACCATTAGTGGCTCAGGTCCTGCAATAATCTCATTACCTAAAAAAGAGTGCGTATTAGAGGTTAAAAAAATATTTAAAGAAACTTGGGATTGTCCAATATATTATACAACATTAGGAGCTGGTGCTTATGTGTTGGAGGAAGAGGAATAAATTATTCTTTTTTTTATAATATTTTTTTATAATATCTTATAACATTCCCAAATATTTATGAATTTGAGAAGTACATATTACATTATCGCCCAAATGATTACCACAAACCTCCATTATTTTTAAAAGATTTTGCTGAGATGGTGATTTTATATCTTTAAATGGGCTAACTGGTTGAATACATAAAATAATATCGTCCCCAATATCCGATAAATCCTTTGCCACTTCTTCTACGGTTTCAGGTTTCGTATTTTCCATAATTACAACCTTGCCATATACATCAGAACCTAAATTATATAACTTTTTAATTGATTTTAATTCATTGCGATATAATTCGTTGTATTTTTCCATATTAAAACCATCAAAATGTTCCGCTAATTTCATATCTATTGAAGAATAATCAAAATAATTAATTTTATTTGGAAACATTCCATTGCTTTCTAAATGTGTTTTATATCCTAAATCATTTAAGATATTGGTATATTCTTTAATTTTATCAGCATATAAAAGAGGTTCGCCACCAGTAAATGAAACCGCAAATAAATCTGGTGTTTTTATTTTATTAATTATTTCAATTAAATTGTTGTTCTCTGCTATGTTAGTGTATTCTTTAAATATTCCACTTCCAGATACTTCTTCAACCCTGCACGGCATATTATCTTTTGTATATTCATCACAATAAATACAGTTAAGAGGACAGCCTTTAAATCGGACAAATATATATCTTCGCCCAATAAATTTTCCTTCGCCCATAATCGACGAAAAAACCTCACTAATCAAAATAATCACCGTTTTTATTTTATTTTTTATTATTTTTTATTATTTTATACATATTTCCCATATCCTATTTATTTTATAATAGATATATTTATATACTATGAAATCAACTTATAATTAACCATAAAATGGTGAATACATAACTAAATAAATTATACTACCTTAGGTGAAATAAATATGTTTAATGATAGCCCAAAAAATGTTCCTGTTGAAGAAGGAAAAGAATACGATGTAACAATAGAAGATGTAGGAAGAGGGGGAGACGGAATAGCAAGAATTGAAGGATTTGTTATATTCGTGCCTGAAACTGAAAAAGGGGAAACACTCACAATTAGAATCACATCCGTAAAACAAAAATTTGCTTTCGGAGAAAGATTATAATTTAAGTGAATTTTTATATTCTTTTTTTTTAACAAAAATTAATTTGTATATGTATATATTTTATTATTATTTTTTTATTTTTATTACTATTTCATAGTTTTTGAATAGTATCTGCTATATAATACCCCAATGGGATTGTGTGCTAAAATTCTATCCTTAACTGCAAATGTTGTTGTAGGAGCTCCTGAATATTTTTGAAATAATATATCATGTCCAATACACAAACCCAATATAATATTTAAATCAGTTTCTTTTTCATTCAAAATCTCAGCCTGAGCTATCGGATTACATATGGATTCTTTTTTATCTGGATTTATTTTCGTTAAATCAAATATTTCCTTATCAATTCCGCAGACCTTACAACATACGGAACATATATCAAAATGTTTTGACAGTATTTTATCCAATGTTTTTGCTTCATTTTCCAATCCAATGCAGAAAGCAATTCCAATTTTTTTGTATTCCATTAATTTGCAGAATTCGATAATTTCTTCCAATCTTGTTTTTTTCATATAATAGGTCCCTTCAATATATGCGGAAACTTTTGCTATTTTTAAATTTTCATCCTTTTCATATTCTTTTATTACTTTTTCAGTGATTTCTTTTTTGCAGTCTTTTCCATCCACACATAGTTTTTTATTGCATTTTGCACATTTCATTTTATCACAAAATAATAGCTTATAATTACATATAAAGAATTATAAAGAATTACAATATATATGCATCATATATGATATATACCATATATATGGCAAATATATAAAACGCATGAGGGATATGATGAGCAAGAATATAAATTTAATGTTAATGGACGAGACAGTAGAAATATCATCAAATTTAATTAAAATAAATTCAGTTAATCCAGCATTTGGCGGAGTAGGGGAAGAAAAAAAGTCAAAATATGTATTGGATAAATTAAATGAATATATAAAAAAATACAATATTAAAAATTATTCAATAAAACAATACACTACAAAGGACGATAAAGATATAATACGACCAAATATTGTGGCAAAATTTAATTTTGGAAAAGAAGAAACACTTCATATAATTTCCCATCTGGATATTGTGCCAGAAGGAGATTTAAATTTATGGGATAATCCCCCTTATATTCCAACCATTAAAGAGGGGAAAATTTACGGCAGAGGTAGCGAGGACAACCACAAAGGTATAGTCTCCACATTATTATTAATAAATATGATTTTTGGGAGCTCCCTTTCCAACAAAAAATTATTTAATCCAAAATATAATTTAAGCCTAATATTTGTATCAGACGAAGAATGTGGAAGTATATATGGAATACAGCACATACTAAAAAGGAAAGAAGAAATATTTAAAAAAAATGATTTGATAATAGTTCCAGATTTCGGAGCTCCTGATGGAAACCTTATCGAAATTGCAGAAAAAAATATATTATGGATTAAATTTAAAATTAAAGGAAAGCAATGTCACGGAAGCACCCCGAACGATGGAGTTAATGCCGACATATTGGCTTTTAATTTTGCAAATAATCTTTATAATTATTTATATTCTAAATATAATAAAAAAGACGAGTTATTTACTCCTGCCTACTCAACATTTGAACCCACAATAATATCAAATAACATTGAAAATACAAATACAATTTCGGGATTGGTAGAATTAAATTTCGATTGTAGAATATTGCCAGATTATAATATTAACGATGTTTTAAATGATATTGATAATTTTATAGGTAATTTCATAAATAAAAGCGATGAATATTTAATATTTTACGATAAAGAAGAATTAAAAAATATCACCATTAATTACGAAATATTAAATCTAGAACAATCTCAAAAAACTCCAAAAAACTCCAAATTAGTATTAGAAATGAAAAATGCCATTAAAAAAGTATTGAATAAAGAACCTATATTATGTGGAATGGGCGGAGGAACTGTTGGGGCATTTTTAAGAGCAGAAGGATATGATACAGTAGTTTGGGGAATCGGAGAAGAGACAGCACATCAGCCCAACGAACATATAAAACTTAATGATTTAATAAAAATGGCAGAAATATATTATGAAATTATAGGAGGATTTAAATGAAAATTTATTTCGCAACTGGAAACCAAAACAAAATTAAAGAAGCAAATATTATATTACAAGATTTAAAAAATAAAAATATATCTATTGAACAGATAAAATTACCATATCCAGAACTTCAAGGGACACTGGAAGAAGTTTCAGAATTTGGAGCAAAATATGTTTATGATATCATAAAAAAACCAATAATTGTTGAAGATAGTGGATTTTTTGTAAATTCACTTAATAGTTTTCCTTCGACATATTCGAAATTTGTGCAAGAGACCATTGGAAATAAAGGGATTTTAAAGCTATTGGAAGATAAAAACGACGAAGAGAATGATAGAAGTGCATATTTTAAAACTGTTATTGGATATTGCGACGAAAATGGAGTTAAATTATTCAGTGGAATTGTAGAAGGAAAAGTATCCAATGAAATAAAAAGTAAAGGTTATGGATTTGCCTACGATAGTATTTTTATCCCTGATGGAGAAAATAGAACATTTGCAGAAATGAAAACAGAGGAAAAAAGCAATATTTCCCATAGGAAAAAAGCATTTGAGGAATTTAAAAAATTTTTAAATAAAATCATTTAAATAATGTCCGATGTATTTATTTTTTTCCATTTCCAACCTTTATTGGCGTGAGTTATTTCAAATATGTCTCCTTCATTAATTTTATAATCTCTATAATATTTTAAATCTTTATTATCTAAATAACACAATAATATTCGTATTGCCGTTTTATGAGATACTGCAATAATATTTATATTATTGCCATTTTCAGCATCTTTTTTAAATTTATTATATATTTTATCCAAAAATCTGGCAATATTTTTTGCAACATTTTTTGGAGCTCCTGCTTTTGGAGGAGTATTTTTTGAAGGATTTTCTTCCCATTTTTTATATAATTCTTTATATTTTTCTTTGATATCATTTCTATTCATTTTTTCCCATTCTCCGAAATCCATTTCAGATAATAAATCACATTGGTATAGTGGAATATCATTTTTAGTGTTAGAATATATTACTTCTTTAATAATTTCTGCGGTGTGCTTTGCTCGTTTTAATTGACTTGAATATATTTCTTTAATTGGCTTGTCAATAAAAAATTTTGCCATTTGTTTTGTTTGGCTAATTCCTTTTTCCGTTAAATTTGCATCGGTTATGCCTACAAAAATATCATTTCCTGCATCTGTCTCCCCATGTCTCATTAAATAAATTTTAATATTATTTGATATTTCCATAATATCGCCCCTTATATTTTTTGTATATATGTCATATTCTATTGATAGTTCCATATATATGGTATCTTTACTTAAATATTATATGAATTACAATATGCGCCCATAATAGATATTACAATAGTATGAATCAATAATAATGAAATAACATATTTTTATTTTATATTTCTGCACATACCACAACAAAGCTTCCGTCGTCGTTATTTTTAAGTTTAACTTTCTCATAAATAATATTATTATAGTTTAATTTATTTAGCATGTTTAAAACATTATTTAATGAATAAAATTTGGCATTTTTATAAAATTTACTATTCTCTTTTTTAGAATTATAAAATTTTCCCAACATACTATTTTTATCTATAAAACCAATAATTAACCTACCATTTGGCTTTAAAACTCTTTTTATTTCCATTAGTGCTTTGATGGAGTTATTTAAAAAACATAATGTTGTAGTCATTAATATATAATCAAAAAAATTATTATCAAATGGGAGCTCCTCGGCAACACCAATATATATTTTTATGCCCCTCTTTTCTGCAATGTCTGCCATTGATTTTGAAGGTTCTAAACCATATTTAATGCCTAATTTTTCCGCAAATCTACCAGTTCCCACGCCAATTTCCAGACCTTTTTTTTCTTCTTCTGGTTTTGGAATATATTTTCTTATTGTCTCAACTTCTAATGTATATATTTCTTTATTTTCGTCATACCACCCATCATATTCTTCGGCATAGTTCTCAAATGAAGAATAATTTAATAAATAATTATTGTTTTGTTTTTCCATAATCCACCAGTTTATCTATTTTAGTAGTTATGTTTTTTATACATTCATTATGTATTATTTATATATTTAATATTTGTTGGTGGTATTTTGATTAACGAGATTATCAGAGAATCAAAAGATAAAATGGGCGTATTAATAGATGTAGAAATATCTCCAAATGCAAAGAAAAACGAAATAGGAGGAATTAATGAGTGGAGAAAACGGCTAATCATTAAAATAAAAGCTCTCCCCGTTGATGGAAAGGCGAACAAAGAAATTGCAAAATTTTTTAAAAAAACATTTGGAAAGAATATTGAAATAGTTTCAGGTTTAACTTCTTCTCAAAAAACTATTTGTGTAATTGGTGCAACCAAAGACGAAATAATAAATAAAATAACAATTAAATACTAAATAACCAGTTGAAAAACCCCAAATTAAAATAATAATTAAAATAATTAAAATAGTAATATATTAATATTTTAGATATTGATGCGCATTAACTAAATAATATATATGTGGTAATATGGACAACACAGTAAATTACAATTTAGAAACATATAGAATATGCTCACCCGAAGAAACTTGGAATAGAATAGAACCATTGATAAATAATATAAATATTGAAATTCTGGAAAGAATAGATAATTTAGATAGAATTGGAATTCCAGTTTATTCTGCAAAAAGAATTGTAAAAAACGACAAAAACGAAAATAGTACAAAAGAAAAAATAGTAAAATATCATTATGGTAAAGGAGCTACGGATATTCAGGCAAAAGTTTCAGCAATAATGGAAGCTATTGAACGGTATTCCATGGAATATCTTGATAATCCTGCCACCAAAAATCCAGAAAATCCAATAGATTTGAAAGAGCTGGTGCTATCCAAAGAATCATATAAAAATATAAATCAAATAAACAAGAATATAAATAATATCGAATGGACAATAGGTCATGATATAATTAACGATGAAATTATTGATATTCCCATAAATGCCGTATGTCATCCCACAGAAGGGAAGCTTTTTAAAAGTAATACAAATGGAATAGCATCGGGAAACACAAAAGAGGAAGCAATTTTTCACGGTACTCTTGAGTTAATAGAAAGAGACGCATGGAGCATAGCAGAAATATACAATAAAACCCATACAAAAATAAACATTGATGGGGCAAAAAATCCAATAATCCACGAATTAATGGATAAATTTAAAGATGCGAATATAAATGTGGTTTTAAAGGATTTAACTAGTGATATTGGTATTCCTACAATTGCCGCCGTATCCGATGAACCTGTTTTAAAAGACCCTGCTTTATTGTGTATTGGAGTAGGTTGCCACATTAACCCAGAGATAGCCGTAATTAGAGCTTTAACGGAGGTAATTCAAAGTAGGGCAACCCAAATACAGAATAAGAGGGACGATACAATTCGGGGAGATATTGTAAGAAAAGTCCAATATGATAGAATGATAAAAGTTCATAAAAAATGGTATGGGCATAAAGATGAGATAAATATTGAGGAGCTCCCAGATAATTCTAAATTAGATTTAAAAAAGGACTTAGAAGTTATTAAAAATAAATTAATTGATACAGGATTTGATAAATTAATTATTGTAGATTTGAAAAAAACAGAAGTTGGTATTGATGTTGTTAGAGTGGTAATTCCAAAAATAGAAGTTTATTGTATGGACCGAGATAGAATTTCACCATGGATAAGGGGGAGAATGAAAAAAATAAGAGGAAAATGATATTTATATAATTCACGAATCATTAGGCAAGAAGCCCACGATTTTAATCGTGGGAGTAGGTCAGTATAAATACTCACAGACTTTTTCAAACATTAAATTAGTTGGGTCTTCTAATTTTAACTTATTATTTTTATTTTTATTATCATTTTTATTATTAATATTGTCAATTACATATTTTACTATGTTATTTACTGATTTTGTATGGACCATAAGATTTTTTTCCATAAGATATTTATCTACGCCCAAAATATGTTGGGGATAGCATGATACCGTAGGAATTCCCATAACTGCGGATTCCCTATTCATAGTCCCTCCCGCTCCAATCATGGCATTGGCATGATATATTAAAGATATTGCATCAATACTATGGGGCACTACTGCATTTAGTAATTTATATGTTTCTTTTTGGGCATCTGTTCGCGAGAATGCCACAATATTACAATCTATTTTTTTATTTAATTTTTCGATGATTTTTGGAATAATATCTCCATTTCCATTACAATATGAAGAATTAGGGCATGACCTCATTATAATTATCGGCATATCAGGATTTAAGTTTAATTCATTAACTATATTTTTATTAATTGGAATTATTTCATTTAATCGCGAGTTAATATTTGCAACTTCGCAAGTTCCTTTAAATGAAATAAAATCCCTTCCCCCCTGTTTCCTCAACATTGTTTTATTTATTCCTTCTGGAACTATTAAATTATTTACCAATGGCATGGTTAATCTATTTTGGGCTTCAGCATACTCATTATCTACTGTAAAAATTGATGGAATGCCAAGTCCATAAGCTACCCGCGGGAGCTCCACAGAATGTTTTGCAATTGCAACTTTTGGTTTGTTGTCTTTTATTAATTTTGTTAGGTCAATAATTCTTTTTGCAGAATTTATAAGTTTTTCTTCCGAAGTTCCCCCGTGTCTTCCTACTGAAATTGGTTTTGAGGTATAATCATACAATTTAACTATGTTTTCTAAATTTTTAAAATCTCTTAATGTAATAATATATTCAATACCTTCCTTTTCAAATTTATTTATTAATTGTGAAAAGTAATGAACATGAGGGGCATTAGTAAAATCAATCCATACATCCATTTAATCACCGATAATTAATAACTGCAAAAATTATTTAAAATTATTTTATAAGGAGCTCCTAAATAATATATCCTAAATAATATTAAAATATAAATAAGAATACACCCTATATATATTTAGTTATTATTCTTATTATTGTAGTTATTATTTATTATTAAAGAAGGAGAGATATAATTATGTTTGTTAGAGAAATTGAATTAAAGGGACATATTATAGACAATAGGATACTACCAAAAGCCTTTGATACGATATTGGAGCTTGACGGAGATTATAATGTATTGGAGTTTGATATTGGTAAAAGAAAAACCGATATATCATATGCAAAAATGCAGGTAATAGGTAAAAATCAAGAGCACTTAGATAAAATATTAGAGGAGCTCCAAAACATAGGGGCAGAAATTCCAGAAATTGAAGAGGTAAAATTAAAACTCGCAGAAAAAGATGGAGTATTGCCAGAAGGATTTTACTCAACAACCAATCACCCCACACATATAAAACATAATGGTGAATGGATAGAAGTTAAAAAACCTAAAATGGACGGTATAATTATAGTTTGTCCTGAAACTAAAACAGCCGAAACTAAGGTAATGAGAGATATTAAAAAAGGTGATTTAATTGTTGTTGGGCATCATGGTATAAGAGTGATGCCACCAGAAAGACCGCGGGAAAAAGGAGAATTATTTGAGTTTATGAATTCTGATGTATCGGCTGAAAAACCAAAACAGGCAATTGTGGAAAATATCGCAAAAGAGATGTACCAAATAAGAGAGGAATATAGAAAAACAGGCAAAGGAGGAATAGCAATTGTCGGAGGTCCTGCTATAATACATACAGGAGGGGGAAAGGCAATTGCAAAACTTGTTAAAATGGGATATATTCAAGCACTACTTGCAGGAAATGCCCTTGCTACCCACGATATAGAAAGTGTTCTTTATGGAACTTCGCTTGGCATAAATATAAAAACAGGAAAACCAGTTTTAGGAGGGCATAAACACCACCTATATGCAATTAATGAAATAACCAAAGCAGGAGGCATAAAAGAAGCCGTGGAGCAAGGCATACTTAAAGAAGGAATTATGTATGAATGTGTAAAAAATAATGTCCCATTTATTCTTGCTGGAAGTATTAGAGATGATGGACCACTTCCAGATGTAATTCCAAATGTAATTGATGCCCAAAATAAAATGAGAGATGCAATATCGGATAAAAAAATGACAATAATGATGGCTACATTATTACATTCAATAGCTACTGGAAATTTAATGCCTTCCTATGTAAAAACCGTCTGTATTGATATTAATTCCGATGCAGTAACAAAATTAATGGACAGGGGGACTTCTCAGGCAATCGGAGTTGTTACAGATATTGGAGCATTTATATCCCTGCTTGTTAATGAATTGGAAAGAATGGAAAAAGAAAATACAAAATAATAGTAATAATAGTGATAGCAAATAATAGTAATAATAATTGTAATAATAATTGAATAAAAAAATAGTGATAAAATGGATGAACTAACTAATTCAAAAATACTATTAAAAAAGGCAGTAGATACAATATCTAAAATAGAAAAATCCAAACCTACAACTACTACTGCTACCCCGCAATTTAATGAAAAATCTTGGAAAGACGCTGAATCGGGAGTTATAAACAGTGAAGAACTTAAAAAAATGATATATTCGGCAATTGAAGCAGATGATTATTTAGTTAAAACTGCTCCAACCCATAAATTAAATAAAGAACAGGCGGAAGAATTCTGTAAAATATTATTCCATGCTAAAAAACATATTGACAATATATTAAAAGAATTTGGTTTTGAAGTTAGTAGTGGAGCTCCCAAACTAAACATAAATTCATTGTATATTGTAGGAAATAAAAAAACATTGAAAAATTTAAAGAATATCGAGCCAAATTTAAATATCATATCCACAGAAGGAGTTTTAGAACCAGAAGATATGAAAATTATAAATCCAAAAATTAATGATAAAGCCCTAATTGGAATTGAAAAAAAATGCAATATTATTAAAAATCAAATTAATAACCTAATAAATAAAGTAAATCCTTCTACTGTTGTTGTAGTAGTGGATAAAAATAATAATGCTGACGAATTAATATACAATAGTGCAAAAAAACATTGGAATGCTATTAAAATAGATATTGAAACTATTTTGGATTAACTATATAATTAACTATATATATTATACAAATAAATATATAGTTATACAATATATCGATTATATAATATTATAATATAAGGTGAATATATGTCAATTAAAATTAGTGAAATGCTTGGAAAAAAAATATACACTACAAAAGGATTGTATGTTGGAGAAGTTTATGATGCAATGATAAATCTTGAAAAAGCATCAGTTGGGGGCATTGTGGTTTCGGATGTAGGTAGGGGATGTATGGGCAATACGGTAAGCGAACCTACACGAAAAATAATATTGCCCTATGGTGTTGTATCTTCAATCGGAAATATTGTATTGGTAAAACCCCTTGGTGCAAAAAGCGTAGCTAGAAATCCTTTGATGTAAAATATATATGGAGTTATCATAGTGGAGCTCCTGAATAACCACACCACATATATTTATTTTATAAATGTTTTATATTCTTTTGCATAATTTGTATATATAATTTGTATGGATTTTTTATTATA
>OBKJ01000053.1_pt1 | contig 17073 bp, 19 predicted proteins | sample 1496181 | NCBI WGS metagenome assembly OBKJ01 (sample SAMEA3696446, study PRJEB22514) | metagenome | biome: water; feature: marine; material: hydrothermal vent | place: Pacific Ocean | collected 2014-08-12 | depth 1521 m | reverse complement strand
CCGGGTGGTACATATTTGCTATGCATATTGGTACATTTTTGGATTGCACTTGACACCTACAGCAAATCCGTCTTGGAGCGTATAGAGTCCTTCAGGATTTTCCAATCCTTCACCTATGGGCAGAATATATCTTAAGGTTGTATAGAAAAAGTTTGAATCTTCTGAAGTGATGAGGACATTGTCCTTATTGGAATTATTTGAACCATCGAAAAAATATTTTCCTTTTGGAAAATAGCTCTTTATACCTAATAATGAAAAGAAAAGTCGATTTGTATAGGGAAGCTTAAAGTCTGAAAAAGAGACTGCTCCTCCGGAAAAGTTTGCCTCTTCAGCTTTTCCATTTATAGTAATGTCTTGTGTTATTCCGCCAAATACAGAGGTAGCCAATGTAGTTTGAGGCTGAAGTACTCCTTGTTTAATTACACCTATACCACCGGAAAAGCCGGTAGAGTCACTGGAAAATATATAGGGTAAAACAATCCAGTCTTTATTTTTTGTCAGATTTGTATCTTCTGAAGCATTTAAAAGATTGATCGAGAGAACAGCAGTACTTAAAAAGGATAGTAATAAGAGTTTTTTATCTTTCATTTAACAATTATATCTAAAGAGTATAAAGTATATTATTTCAGATATTTTTAGGCTATAATTATAGAGATATTGTCGAAGGATAGGATTATGCAAATCAAAAAATGTACTACATTAGAAGAAGCAAGAAATGAAATAGATAAAGTGGATGAAGAGATCGTTAAACTGATTGCAAAACGTAATGATTATATTAAGCAGATAGCACATTTTAAAACAAGTGTGGAAGAGGTAAAAGCAGAAGAGAGGATTTCTGATGTTATTTCACGTGTACGTGAACAAGCCATAGCACTTGATCTTTCTCCAAATCTCATTAATGATCTTTATGTAAGAATGATCGATGCAATGGTAGAGAGTGAGATTGCTGAGTTTAATAACGCAAAGTCCTTTTGACGGGATACATCCAGATCAAAGCTACATAGGTGTTAAAATTGCAAAATGTGCATTTTGGCACCTTTTTAAAATTTTGATCGTTAACACCGGGTTTCCTGCAACAGGAGGCTCACGTGAAACCTCTCGTATTTAATCCTCTTTTTTCTCGTCATCTGAACCTGCAACTGCATGAACAGCACTGCCTGCTATGTCAATGGTTGCACTGACCGTAGCACCTGCTATTTGTATAGGGGCTGTGACTACCTGTGTGCATCCCGACAATAAAATCAAAGTTAGGATAGAGTATATCGTTAATTTTTTCATAGGCGGATTATATCATAACTCTATGTGTATTGAACTACACATAGAGTATGCTACAATGATACTATAAAAGGATAGTCATGAAAATATTATTGCTTGAAGATGATGTGATTCTTCAAGAGATTATTGAAGAATTTCTTATAGAAAACGGGTATGAAGTTGAGAGTTATTTTGATGGTGAAAAAGCTTTGGATGCCATAGGGAAATATCGTTATGATATGTTGCTGCTGGATGTCAATGTACCCAGTATAGATGGTTTTGAGATACTCTCCTATTTACGTGAGATAGGCAATACTGTACCAGCTATTTACATTACATCACTTGCGGGTATAAATGACCTTAAAAAAGGGTTTGACCTTGGTGCAGATGATTATTTGAAAAAACCTTTTGAACTTGAAGAGCTTAAGGCACGTATTGAACACATTGTCAGGCTTTATCGGCTACAAGAAGAGATAGAGTTTGATGGTATGAAGTTTATCCCTAAAGCACATCAGATTTTAATGGATGATCAAGTGATAGAGATGAGACAGAAAGAAGCACAGGTTTTAGAGTATTTTATACGCAATGAAGGTAAGATCATCTCTTGTGATGAGATCATTGAGAATGTCTGGGATGATGAAAATATCCCTGCACATGCAACCATACGTACGTACATAAAAAATTTAAGAAAGATGTTTAACAAAGAGTATTTTGACAATATTAAAGGAGAGGGTTATCGTTTTAACATCCTATGAGCGTAAGTCACTTTTTCGTTTTTTAACGCTTTATCTTTCATCAGTATTTGTATTGTTGGCTATTATCGGCTACCTTTTTTTTGAAAACAATCGTGCTTCTATGAAAAGTGCGATGAAATTTGAGATGATGTATCAGGCACGTATGCTTTCATCTAAAATTATAATGAAATCCATGCAGAATAAAGAAGCATTGCTGAAAGATTTCAATAAAGAGCATTTTTTAAAAAACTTAAAGCATTGCCGTTTTCAAGCAGGGTATTATACTAAAGATAAAAAACCTCTCTATACAGAAATTGGGAATGTAAGTAGGTTTGATACAGATTTTTTTATCAAAGATATGAAATGTTATACGGTGACAGAAGACAAGAGTGAACATTTGGGAGTACGATATATTGTACTCAAAGAAAATGAGCTTGCAGGCATATTGCATAAACTAAGGATAAAGATCATAGGGTATTTGGTTCTTTCTTTTATTTTAATGGGTGTAGTAGGATATTTTTTAGGTAGACTTTTTTTACGACCGGTAAGAGAACAGATAGAGTCTTTGGATAAATTCATTTCAGATACCACGCATGAACTCAATACGCCTATCTCTGCGATATTGATGACGATACAAAGTCTTAAAGGTCTCGAAGAAAAAAAGCTTAAACGACTTGAAGCAAGTGCCAAGAGGCTAAGTGTGATGTATAGTTCTTTAACCTATAGACTTGAGGGAAAAGTGGAGTCTTCAGAGCTATTGGATCTTGAAAAGATCATTCATGAACGTGTAGAGTATATGAAAGAACTTATAGATTCTAAACGTATTTGTATTCAACTTGAACTTGAATCAACCAAGATATGGATGAATAGACGCAGTGCTTACAGGCTGATCGATAATCTTTTGTCAAATGCGATCAAGTATAGTGATGTGGGAGATAGTATTTTTATTACGCTTAAAGAGAGTGTTTTGCAAGTCAAAGATACAGGTATAGGTATAGACAGGGAGATGCAGGAAGATATTTTTAAACGGTATCATCGTGCCAATGAAGAGAGAGGTGGTTTTGGTATAGGACTGAATATCGTACTCTCTATCTGTAAAGAGTACAAGATAAAACTGGACCTGGAGTCCAAAAAAGGGGAAGGAAGTACCTTCACACTTGTTTTTTCCAAACTCAAAAATAAATAATAATGTTATTCTGAGACACTGTCCATAAGGATGCCGATGATATCTGTCATGGTTAAAATACCGTAAAGTTCATTGTTATCAATGACTAAAAGACGCTTGATACTGCTTTGTACCATCATTTTTGCAGCATATTTTACATTGAGTTGAGCAGAGACTGAAACAGCAGGTGTTGCAGCAATATCATATACATTCAAAAGATCGATGTCCCCATCTTCTGCAACAATGCTTTGTAAGATATTTTTAAAAGTAAGCAGACCATAAGCACCATCATCATTTGATTTCTCTACGATCACGGAACGAACCTTGTTTGTTTTCATCAGAGTAAGTGCCTCTCTGACTGTTGCCATAGGTGAAACACTCACCAATCGTTCTTTTGGGCTCATCACATCTTTTACTAACATCATATCTCCTTTATATCATTGTTTTAATATCGTCTTCAAACTTATGAAGTTCATCTGTATCCAGTCCTGCTACATGGCTAAGCGGCATAGTGAATGCAAATCCACTGTTTTCGTGGTTATCCAAGTCAAAATTTACACGTAAGGCTTTCATAACTTTCATTGAGAGTTTTCTCGGCAAGATGAAAAGCAAGGCAGAAACATTCTCTTCCAGGGTAAGACCGAAAAAGACTTTTTTCTCTTTGAGACCAATATTTTTACCATGTAGGATAGTAACGGAACCTGCACCGGCTTCCTTGGCTACTTTAATAGCAGCCTCTTCATCTTTATCTTGTATGACAGCAACAAGTGCTACAAATTTCATGATATCTCTCCTTTTAGTTTAGATTGCATATACTCTGCATAAATACCATATCCCATTACTGTAAGCATAGGGAAAAGCGATGCAAAAGCAATGAGACCAAAACCATCAATTAATGGATTACGTCCCTCTATATTCTCTGCTAACCCCAGTCCCAAAGCTGTTACTAATGGTACAGTAACGGTTGAAGTAGTTACACCGCCACTATCATAGGCAATAGGTACAATATATTTGGGTGCAAAGTAGGTAAAGAGTATGACCATGAGGTATCCAGCTATGATATAGTAATGTATAGGATCACCTGCTACGATACGGTATGAACCCAATCCAATACCGATCGCAACTCCAAGTGCTACCACCATTCTAAGGATATTTTGTTTAATGTTTCCTTCACTGATCTCTTCTGCTTTTATCGCAATGGCCAGAAGAGCTGGTTCCGCCATAGTTGTAGAAAAACCTATAAGAAATGCAAAGAGGTAGATAAGTAGATTATTACCCATATCCGTGAGTTGAAAAGCAATCGTCTCTCCTATAGGGAAAAGCCCCATTTCAAGTCCTACGATGAAAGCGTAGAGCCCTAAAATCACCATGATGATCCCCGTAGCTATCTTGTGTAAATGTGCCACAGGTTTTTTGATGATGATATACTGAAAAAAGAATATCACTATGAGTATGGGAGCGACATCTTTGATAACACCAATGAGTTCCATAAAAGTATCCATCGCAGAAAAAGTATATACAGTAGCAACGGCTTTGGTATTTTCTGCTACTTCTGTAACAACAGGTATTATAGTACTGCTGTCTCCTAAGTTATAGACGATGATGCCATAGATTTGAACAAATATCATAGGGGTAAGTGAAGCAAAAGCGATGAGTCCAAAGCCATCGATAGCAGGGTTTCTCCCTTTGATGCTAGAGGCAAGACCTATCCCTAATGCTGCGACTAAAGGTACAGTGACAGTGGAGGTAGTAACTCCACCACTGTCATATGCCAGTCCAATAATCTCTCTTGGTGCAAAAAAGGTAATAATAACAACTAAAATATAGCCAGAGATGATGTAATATGCGATGAGATGCCCAAGCAAGATACGGAGTGTTCCCAGCGCAATAGCAAACCCTACTGAGAGAGCCACAGTCATGCGCAGCCAAAAAGCATCAATAAGACCATTACTGATGAGTGCTGCTTTATCAGCTATGGCGATGAGAGCAGGTTCAGCAACTGTGGTAGAGAAACCTATGGTAAAGGCAAAGGTGAGAAGCCAAAAAACTGATCCTTTTCTTGCAAAATCTACAGCAAGACCTTCTCCTATGGGAAAGATACCAAGTTCAAGTCCGCGGATGAAAAGTGCCAGCCCGATAGCTACAATAGTCAATCCTATGACAATAGAAACAATGTTCTCCGGTACGGACTGGATAATGACTCCCTGAAACAGTGCAACAACAATGATAATAGGAAGAAGGTCCCTAAAAGAATTTTTAAGATCTCCGGCAAATAGTTTCAAACTTTCTTTCATGATAGTAAGTTATATCAATTTAATGTAATTGTACGCTTATTTAAGCTCTATTTTCCCTCTATGTAAAGCAACTGCACCTTTTTGTTCCAATTCTTTGAGTAAACGGCTTACAACCACTCTGGAACTTCCAAGTTCTGTAGCGAGTTGTGCATGGGTTATCTCTATTGTTTTTTCAGATTGTTTGTTAAGCCATTCCAAAATGCGTGTATCCTTATGTTTGTGGTGGCACTCTTTGCAACAGGTGTGGCACTGTTTCTTGTAGAACTAGGGGTTGAGGATATGGCTGATTTGACTCAGATGGCAGGACTTATAAAGCCTAAAAGCATGGAAGGTCTCATCGAGATACTTTCTCCCCACATCATAGGTATGGGACTTATGCTCTTTGTGGTGGCACACTTTTTACTCTTTTCCAAGAAGTTTTCACAAGCATTTTCTTTAAAAGTATTTGTTGCTTTAGCTTTGGTGATACTCACAGACCAGTTCTCTTACCTTTTTATCTCTATAGGGTGGGAAATGTTTGGATGGGTTAAACTCTTTATGCTTTTGGTGTATGCATCTTTACTCTCAGTGTTGGTCTGGATGGTAGCATCTTCTTTGTAGGGTATCCACTCTATATCGAGTAGATTTTGTTTGTCGTTATAAAGTATGGTGCCATCTGTTTGGACAAGTATGAACGATATGTCTGCAAAACGATTTAAAAATGATAACGCTAAACGCTTTGGCATGACAGAAACAGCCGTGGCAAAAGCATCTAGGCGACTGTTGTTGGCAAGGCTAAAAAGTGAAACAGAGACAAAGTTTTTTTCAGGTACCCTTTTTTTTGGGTCGATGAGATGATGCTCTTCTTTTTTTACAGCGTAACGTCTGTACGTACCACTTGTGGAGATGGAAACATTGGGTTGTTTCGTGAGTATTTTTGCAAAGACCAGCTCTTCAAAAGGTGTAAAAGGTGATTGTACAAAAAGTTCACATCTATTTAAACAGCGTATATCGCCGCTCAAGGCTACTCTCCCTTCAGTGATGTTTTGCTCTTTGAAGTAGTTTGCTACTTTATCTACAGCATATCCTTTTCCCATACCGCCTAAGTCCAGTGTGATGTTTTCATCCAGTGTGATACTCTTTTGTCTGAAGTGTATGCCTTTTATGTTGAGTGTGGCACCTTGCAATGCCTCTGTAGAAGGTGAGGCGACATCTTCTCCAAAATGGTAGAGCTTTTTGGTTAAAGAACCCACAGTGATGTCAAAATACCCTTGCGTCTGCTCGTAATAATACATACTTTTCTGTATGGCATCTTTGAGTAGAGTATGTGTGGGTATGGTTTTTTTATCATTGAGTCTATAGAGGTGTGCTTTGGGTGAAAAAGTAGAGAGTGCGTGTTCCACATTGGAGATGATATGAAACGCTTTACTACTGTGCTCTTGCTTGTTTTGAGGAAGAGAGATACTTGCATACGTTCCCATGAGTATTTGGGTGCGTGTCTGCATAGGTGTCTGAGCAAGTAGAAGTAAGGGAAGAGTAAAAAGAAAGAGAACCCTCATACTCTCTTCTCTAAAATCTTCACAATCCCCTCAAAATTCTTCTCATGTCCAAAGCAGCTGTTAGAGTTACAGAGCATGTACCCATCATTGGTGTCATTTTTGAGTAGTGAAAAAGGGTGAGGTAGGGTATCTAGCTGTGGGATGTAGGGTTTGAGCTTATCTTCTTTGGCTTTGATAATGATGTCGTCTTTAAGGTAACGGATAACCATTTTACTCATCTTCGGAGTAGAGATAGGTTGGCGCATGACATCATAAGAGTAGATCTCAAGTGTTTTAAAGACAAATTTTTTATAGACGATGTCAACAAGAGATGAGATGCTGTAAAGTGCCGAGATCATAGTAGATACTGAGGATGGGTAAGAGCTGTCATAAATATCTGCATTGGTTTCAAATTCACCTCGGGAGAACTTCCATTTTCCACCTGCAAAGTACTTTTCTATGGCATTGTTGGCAAGTTTGGTTGCCGTGACAAGATAGACTTCGTCCAAGGTACTTTCATAGGCTTCTATGAGTGCTTCACATAAAAAGGCGTAGTCTTCCAAAAAGGCATGTATTTTAGGCTCTTTGTCTATAAGTGCAGAGTGGAAAAGTTGTCCGTTGATGTACATAGACTCCAAGAGTCTGCTTAAAGACTTTATCGCAAGTTTGAGATACTTTTCATCCGTTCTTCCCGCCTTAAAGAGTGACTTTATCATCATCGCATTCCAAGAGACGATGACTTTTTTGTCTATAAACGGGTAGGTGCGTTTCTCTCTAGGTTTTTTAAGTGCTTCTATAGCTTCTGCATAGTAAGGAGTCTCCAGTGAACTTGCATCATCGACACGTATGATGTTCTTACCTTCAAAGTTTCCTTCTTTTGTGATATGTAGTGCTTGTGCTAATGTTTCATGTGCTTTACTCGGTATGCCTGCTTTTTCAAAAGACTTGAGTGCTTTGTCATAGGAGTAAACAAAGTATTTTCCCTCTTCCCCTTCTGTATCTGCATCACTGGCTGAGTAGAAAAGCCCTTTATGGCTCATCTTCTCTACCATAAAATCCAAGGTCTCAAACGCGATGTTTTTGTAAAAGTCATTTCCTGTGGCATGGTAGGCTTTGAGATATACTTCTGAAAGTAAAGCATTATCATAAGTCATCTTCTCAAAGTGGGGAACAAGCCATTCGTTGTCTGTAGAGTAGCGACAAAATCCACCATCTACCAGATCTCGCAGTCCACCCCTTGCCATAGAGGAGAGGGAGAGTAGGACCATGTTAAGTGTCTCTTTGTCATCGGTGAGTTTGTAAATATCCAGGAGCAGGTCAAGGATGGAGGCTTGAGGGAATTTTGGGGCTTTGTTAAATCCTCCCTCTTGATTGTCAAAGAGTTGTTTGGCTTGGTCTATGACTCTGCCGACGATGCTCTCATCTAACTTTGTGGCTTGTATCTTGTCCTCTTTCGGGTTGAGGTGATGCAGTATCTTGTCTGCTTCATCTACCAGTGTTGTTTTTTCATTTTTGTATTTATCGGCTACGATTTCCAAAAGTGAAGTGAAACTCATCATCCCGTACTTTGGCTCATCCGGGATGTAGGTAGCAGAGTAAAAAGGTTTAAGATCTTCGGTTAGGAAGATAGAGGCAGGCCAGCCACCTGGGCGACCGTTCATGAGCTGATAGACATCCTGAAAATGTTTGTCAATGTCAGGTCGTTCTTCACGATCTACTTTGATGGAGACAAAATATTCATTTAGGATCTTTGCAGTTTTTTCATCCTCAAAAGACTCATGCTCCATGACATGGCACCAGTGGCAAGAGCTGTAGCCGATAGAAAGAAAGATGGGTTTATGTTCTTTTTGGGCTTTTTGAAATGCTTTTTCACCCCAAGGATACCAGTCTACAGGATTATCGGCATGTTGCTGTAGGTAAGGTGAGTGTTCGTTTTTAAGATGATTTTCCATTTTAGACCTTTAACTATTGATTGGAACGCATACGAAAGAAAGTTCCATATACTACACTGATGCTAATCCCTCTGCTGGAGAAGAGTTATGCGTCTGGTTGCTTTAGTGCGAGTATTATTATTTTTTATACCTTTTTATCTGTAAAGGTTAATATTATGTTGACTATAATGCGTTATAATTTTGCAATTATTACACACCATATACACATATATCATAATATAATTGTATAAAATTTCAAAGAGAGAAGAGGAAAAATGAGAAATATTTTCAAAGTGTTACTTTTAGCAAGTGTCTTCCTGAGTTCATTTGCTTTAGCAGGATTTGATTCTGCACTGAAAAAACAGAAGTTTTTATCGCCAGAAGTGGCATTTCAGGTAGCAGCAGTAAAGAAAGCAGATGTCATAGAGACAAAGATCACAATGGCGGACAAGATTCACATCTATGATGACTCACTGCATTACAGGATCATTTCTCCATCTATAGTTGAACTCACAGTTAACAAGCCCACACCTCATGAGTTCGATGGCGATAAAGTGTTTGAGAAAGAACTTATTGTAACGATCCCGGTAAAAGAGATTGAATCTAAAGTTACAGGTGACTACACACTTGAAGTAGAGTTTCAAGGTTGTTCGGATGCAGGTATCTGTTACCAGCCTATCAAAAAAACATTTAACTTCAAAGGTGCAGAACTTGGCCTTTTTGATAAGATAGGTGCCTTGATGAAAGAAGGAAATACTGCCAAAATAGCAGAGGTGTTAGGAAGTGAGAGTTCATTTTTCATCATCTTGCTTTTCTTTATATTTGGACTTTTGTTAGCATTGACCCCTTGTGTATTCCCGATGATACCCATCTTATCCTCTATCATCGTTTCCCAAGCGGGTAATGAAAAACCAAGTGTAGCAAAAGCCTTTTTTACCTCTTTGGTTTATGTGGTTTCTATGGCACTTACTTACACTGTGGTAGGTGTAATCGCAGGTCTACTGGGGGCTGACATCCAAACTGCGATGCAAAATCCTTGGGTACTTACCGTTTTTGCAGCGATGTTCGTAGCACTTGCCTTCTCACTCTTTGGCTACTATGAGATAGGACTTCCAGCCTCTTGGCAGTCTAAAATCTCAAAAGCCAGTGATGATGCAGGACAAAAAGGCGGTATAGTTGGGACTGCTATTATGGGACTGCTTTCAGCACTTATCGTAGGTCCGTGTGTTGCACCACCATTAGGAGGAGCGGTACTTTTCATTTCCCATACAGGAGATGCACTGCTTGGGGGTGTAGCGCTTTTTGTGATGAGTATGGGTATGGGGGTTCCGTTGTTACTCGTAGGGATAGGTGCGGGGAAATTCATGCCTAAACCTGGCGGTTGGATGACGGCCATTTCACAAGTCTTTGGTGTGATGATGCTTGGTCTTGCTATCTTTATGTTAGGACGTATACTTCCAGATGGAGTAACCATGATGTTATGGGCATTACTGTTCATAGGAAGTGCGCTTTACATGGGTGTATTTGAGTCTAAAGCAGGTGAAGGTGCGATGAAGCTCTTTAAACTTCTTGCAATGGTCTTTTTACTTTATGGTATCGCACTTTTTATGGGTGCCCTCTCTGGATCAGACTCGATACTCCGTCCATTTGAGAAGTTCACTTCCGGTGTAAAAGGTACGGCTGTCGTTCAGGAAGATAAAAGTGGACATTTAGGCTACTCAGTAGAACGACTTATGAAAGAGGTAAAAGCATCAGACAAACCAGTGGTTGTAGACTTTGGTAAAGACTCATGTACTGCCTGTACAGAACTCGAAGAGATTACTTTCCCGCACCCAAAAGTCAAAGAGCAGTTGAAAAAATTTACTTTCATTAAAATCGACTTGACTAAAAATACGGAAGAAGACAAAGCACTACTTAAAAAGTTCGAACTTTTTGGTACCCCAAATATCATCTTCTTTGACAAAAAGAATAACTATCTACCAGAAAAAAGTTTGACTGGGTTTATCAAGCCTGAAGCGTTTGCGAAACACTTGGAAGGTGTGGCGAAGTAGCTATATCTTTCAGCTTGTCCGTTATCTCCGGATCAAATTCTGGGATAACGGAAGATTTGTTTCTTTTCCCCTCCCTTTTTCTGTTTCATATAAATATCAGTCTTCATCTGTAGCATCTGTAGTGTAAACACCTGTAAGCTTTTTCCAAATGATAGAAGCATTCAGACCAAACCAGATAAGAAGTCCTATGCCTATGGTTGCAGCCCAACCAGCTTGTTCAAACTCAGTAACATTGATGATATTGTACTGTTGAAGGCCCCAGATAAATGCACCGATGATGATGACGGTCATGATAGCTCCGTAAAACTTTAAACTCTGGAAGATAGACTTGACCGCAAGGAACCAAAGTGCAAGCATGATAAGGATACCAAAAGGTCTAAACCCCGAAAGAAGGTTATCTACACTGCTGATATAGTGTATGAAGTGGTGCCCTGTCGGATTCCACGTTCCAAGAGCTAAAGCCATAGACATAATAAGTGTGACCCACCATTGTAGATGCGTTATTTTTTTACCTGATTTAGTGGTTGATGTTTTGGTTAAAAATCCTGGAAGCATTTGTTTTCCTCTTAATTTTTATAACAATTATAGCAAAAGTTTTTATTAGGGTATAATACGTGTAAGAGATTGTGAGTACATCACAAAACATCAAAAAAAACGGAATAACACATGAATGAAAAATCAAAAAATTTAAGTATAGAGATAGGCAAAGTAAACACTTTAGAAGTGATGCGTGATACAGACTATGGGTATTTTCTTGAAGCAAAAGATGAAAATGAGGTACTATTGCCTAATGTCTATGTAATGGAAGATGAGATGCCTATGGGCTCACTGATAGATGTTTTTGTCTATACAGACTCAGAAGACAGACCTGTAGCCACAACGAAGATGCCTTATGCCAAGCTTGGTGAATATGGGTACTTTACAGTAGTAGACTATAAATCTTATGGTGCTTTTGTAAACTGGGGACTGCCTAAAGATCTGTTTGTCCCTTTGTCACAGCAAAAAGAGTATTTTAACATTGGTAAAAAATATGTGTTAAGGGTCTGTTTGGATGAACAGACCGGGCGTCTCTATGCTACGCAGAAGATAGGCAAATATTTTAACCGTGATCTAAAAGGCTTGCATCAAAATAAAGTACTTGATATGCTTATCCTTGCCAAAACACCATTGGGATACAAAGTGATTGTCGATAATCAATACGAGGGTATGCTTTTTACCAACGAGATCTTTGAAGATCTGCGTATAGGTGATAGAAAAAAAGGCTATATAAAGGCTACACGAAAAGATGGTAAACTTGATATGTCTCTGCAACCCATAGGACTGAAAGCCAAACTGAGTGAAGCAGAAGCAAAAGTCTTGCAACTTCTTAAAGAGGCGAATGGAGAATTGGCATTTACGTATAAAAGTGATGCTGTAGAGATACAAAAAGTCTTTGGATTGAGTAAAAAGAATTTTAAACGGGCATTGACCTGTCTGATAGAAAATAAAGAGATCGAATTGCTTGAGAGTTCTATTAGGTTAGCACAGGAGTGAGAATGAAATTGATTATAATCTATATTGTAGCATTTGGAAGTTTGCTTTTTGCAATGTCAGGAGAAGAGGTATTTGAAAAAAAATGTGCTTCTTGCCATAATTATTATATTCCTCAAAATAAGTTATTGAGCAATTTTATAGATCATAACAATACAGAGTTGAATCTTACAGCACCAACACTCAATCAACTTTCATTTGCATTAAAAGATCAGGTAGGTGATAGAAAGACCGATGCCGAATCCCAAAAGTTCGAAATAGAAGAGTTCATTGCTGAATATTTGAAAAATCCAGATAAAAAAAGAGGTGTTATCCCTCAAAAAATTAACCGGTTTTTTAAAACAATGCCAAGTATGAAAGGGCAACTCAGTGAAGAGGAGATAGAAGCAGTTACAGGGTATATCTATGACTATGCAGAAGCAATGATGATTGAACATGGTGTAAAAAGATACAGTTATGAAGAAGCATTGAAACTCGCCAGAAAAGAGGGTAAGATCATTATGATCGAAGGATATATCCCCTATTGCCGTTTTTGTATGCGTATGGATAGAGAAGTGATGGTAGAGCCTGTGGTTAAAGAAGCACTCAATAAAGATTTTCTTCTTGTTAAGAAAAATCTACTCATAGAAAAACTGCCGTTAGGTATGAAGAGGCTGGGGACACCATCATTCTACTTTATCTCAAGTGACGGTAAAGAGATCATAGACATGATAGAGGGGTTTGGGACGATAGATGAATTCTTGGAATTGTTAAAATCTATCAAAGAAGAAGCTAAGTAGCTTATCAATAGTATAAAGGAAAAGATATGGAATTAATGGATTTATTGAAAATGGGTGCTTCGATGATAGAGGGTAACAGTGATAATGCAACAACCGGGCTTAATGTTGATGATATTGCTACTGCGTTAAACGAATTGATCAGTAACGGTGAAGGTGGACTTGACTTAGCTTCACTTGTAAGTGGCTTGTCACAAAATGGTTTAGGTGAGATCGTAGGTTCCTGGTTGGGAAATGGAGAAAATAGATCTATTTCTATGGATCAGATCACAGATCTGCTGAGTTCTAAGAAAATCTCTGCATTTGCTTCACAGCTTGGACTGGGTGAAGAGAGTGCCAAAGCTGCTTTGGCTGAGGTACTTCCGGAAGTGGTGGATCGGGCAACATCGGGAGAAGGTACGATTATGGATGAAATGCTTGCACGAACAGGTGGACCCGGTGCTGCTATGGATATGCTGGGAAAGATGTTCCGTTAAACTTGTAATAAGTGTTGAATGTTACATATGGATATTCAACGCTTTTTATGACAATTTGACAGCTTTTTATTCTCCCGTTGATTACTTTGCTACAATACTATTAAAAATGTAGGATTGTTTGTGCGATATCTTTTTCTCTTTTTATTCCCATTTTTACTTTTTTCAAAACCATTTAAAGTAGCTACATACAATGTAGAAAACCTTTTTGATGCCAACTTCCAGGGTACAGAATATAAAGAATACATCCCCGGTAAACATAATTGGAATCAAAGGATGGTGGAGATAAAGCTCAACCATACTGCTGAAGTGATCTGTGATCTGGATGCAGATATCATTGGACTTCAAGAGGTGGAGAACAGTATGATATTTGAAGCATTGATCAAACGCTTGAAACGGGTAGGGTGCGGGTATCGTTACAGTGCTATCACACATAAAAAAGGAGCACCTATCCAAGTGGCACTTCTCTCAAGGTTTCCTATCGTTTATCAAAAAGAGTTACAGGTAGGCTATTCACCTTTGGTACGTAATATTTTAGAAGTTGAGGTAGAGGTAGAGAGAAATCATTTAACACTTTTTGTGAACCATTGGAAATCAAAAGGCAGGGAAGGGGTAGAGAGTAAACGTATTAAATATGCGAAGACCCTGCAAAAGAGAATCTCCTCTCTGCCTGCAAAGAGAGAGTATATTGTTCTGGGTGATCTGAACAGCCATTATAATGCACATTTGACATTAGATAAAAGGCTGAATGACACCAATGGTGTGACGGCTATAGGTGATATTTTGCAAACAGTGATCAACAAAAAACTTGTACAGGAACATCAAATGTTAAAAGCAGATCATGGTATACATTACAATACCTGGCAGGAACTGCCTTTTAAATATCGTTGGAGTCATAAGTTCTATGGACATAAAGGTACACTGGATCATATCCTGCTTCCTTCCGGTATGTTCGATCATCAAGGTATTGATTATGTCAATAACTCTTTTAAGGTTTTCAAAGCCCCTTATCTTTTTACCAAAAAAGGGTATATCAACAGTTGGAGATATAAAAATGGTAAACATATGGCAAAAGGGTACTCTGACCATCTACCCATTTATGCACTTCTTGATATGAAACCGTATGTCCCTGAGAAACAGATAAGAAGAAGTACCAAAACTGTCAATCAAAATATTGAGTATCTTTACAGTGTAGAGTCATTAAGCAATGAGGTTGTGCTAAAAGATGCTGTTGTGATACTGAAACGGGGAAATCATGCCGTCATCAAACAGACTTTGTATGGTAGAGGTGTCTACCTGTACGGTTGTGCGAAAGGTTTAAAAGAGGGGTACAGATATGACCTTTTGGTACAAAACATCACAACATATCATGGACTTAAAGAGGTCACCGATGTTATCAAACTTAAAGAGAAAGGGAAGATAAGTTTAGATGCTTACTATTATTCAAGTAAAGCGATATATCAGAGTAATTTAAAGCAAAATGAAGTAATATATAATATAACAGGGGTCTATCATAATAAAAAAATTACTATAGGGGGAAAAGAAATCCCCCTCTATTTTAAAAAAAAGATAAATAGACCATCTAATGGCAGTAAACTAAAGATAGGCTATGCCCATCTTGGATATTATAAGAAATTACAGTTGGTTGTTTACAGTAAAAAAGATTTTGATATATTGGAGAAATAAATGGCGTACTATAATTGGATATTGGCATTTCATGTAATGAGTTTTACCTCTTGGATGGCAATGTTGTTTTACCTGCCTAGACTCTTTATCTACCATAGAGAGCATGCAGATAATGAAGCGTTTGGTGAAATAGTAAAGATACAAGAGTATAAGCTCTATACATATATCGGTGTACCTGCAATGTGGGCGACTATTATTTCCGGAGGATCTATGCTTTATCTGAACCCTGGTATTTTTCAAAGTGGCGGATGGATGCATGTGAAGTTGTTTTTTCTGATATTTTTGATCGTATATAGTTTTTCACTGAATATGATCCGGAAAAAACTTATCATGGATCCGTTTTATAAAAGTGGCAAATATTTCAGATTTTACAATGAAGTGCCTACATTGCTTATGATAGTTATCGTAATTATGGTAGTTGTAAAGCCGTTTTAAAAGCTATGATTGTAAATAATTTTGTGTTATAATAATCAAATTCAAAAATAAAAGGAATTAAAGTATGGAATTACCCGCAATTAAATTACCGCAAATCGAACTTCCGTTTGATATCCCTGTATTGTTACATCCCCCAATAGATCATTTTATTATCGCATTACCGATCATTGTTCTTTTGTTGGAAATTGCCAATCTTATTGTAAAGAAAAGAGCCATAGGGGTTGCGTCCTTCTTTTTACTGGTTTTAACTGTGGCAGCAGCTGTTGCTGCATACGTTACAGGAAGTGTAGATGGCAAGGAGGCTTTCCCGTTACTCAGTGAAGCTGCGCAGGGAGAACTTAAATCCCATAAACTTTTAGGTACATATCTTATATTCTTCTCTGTAGTAGTACTGGTATTTAAAATACTCTCCGCACTAATCAGCCGGGGGCTCATGAAAGCACTTTATCTGTTAGTGCTTATCCTGTTTGTTGCAGGTATATTGAAGCAAGGAAAAGAGGGAGGAGAGCTTGTTTATGAGTATGGTGTGAATGTTGAAAAAGTACAAGAACTGGACAGTGAACTTGATGATCTCAAAGAAGAACTCGAAGAGTTGGAAGAAGCGAGTAAATCTGTAAAAAAGGAAGAGGAAAAGCCTGCAGAAAAAACTGAACCAAAAGAGGCTCCATCAGAAACTGAAAGTGTAAAAACAGAAGTAAAAGAGACTTCAGATGATGCTGCCTCAACTATGAAAAAGAAGGCTGAAGAGGTAAAAATAGAAGTCATTCCCCAAGAGGCAGAAAAGCCGCAAATAGCTACACATTAAGAAAACATGGTTTTCTATTATGACCCGCCATCTCCTGCAGGGTCATATTCTATTTCATAACGATTTTCATTTACAGTTGTTTTAAGCGTGGAGAGATACTCTGCCATTTGAATGGTTTGGTTCTCATCCAGTGATTTAGCAAAAGATATCATAACGGAACCAAATGCAGTACGTGTTTTCCCCTGTTGAAGATCTTTTAATCTTTGCAGTAATACATCTTTTCTTACACCTTGTAATCTAGGTGAAGCCCCCCCATCCCCTCCGCATACATACCATGACAGGAGTTACAGCCGTTTTTGAGGTAGAGTGTTTCAGGATCAGTAGAAGCAAAAAGCATAAGTGAACACATATATAAGAGTAAAAGCTGCGCCAATTCCAACAATAAGTGCAATTTCTGAGAAGATAACGTGAAAGAGAGGGTT
>OBKJ01000047.1_pt1 | contig 19667 bp, 14 predicted proteins | sample 1496181 | NCBI WGS metagenome assembly OBKJ01 (sample SAMEA3696446, study PRJEB22514) | metagenome | biome: water; feature: marine; material: hydrothermal vent | place: Pacific Ocean | collected 2014-08-12 | depth 1521 m | reverse complement strand
AAGAGGTGGAATAAAAAGAAATCTGATATTGGTCTTGACAAAGGGGGACATTATATTGTTATTTACATGATCCCAAATATCATCACAACAATATGTATCTGATGTAAAAAGTATCGCACTACCATTTTTTTCTATAATATATCCATTACTTGATGGTGTATGGTTATTTTCAATAGCTGTAATTTTACATCCATCTACATCTATTGTTTCACCTATATCTATCTCAATAAGCTCTATCGCTTTATGTTGTGAATCTATCAGATTTATTTGTGTAAAATCTGGCCAAATATCCCAATTAAGTATATGATTATGAATATCTTCTAAAGTCTTTTTTCTTCCATAAACTCTTAATGGCACATCTCTTATCTCAAAAGTAGCATCTATAAGAAAACCGATATCATTAATATGATCTAAATGTGAGTGTGTAATAAAAAGATGATTGATATTTTTACTACCATTTCCCAACCCTTCAAGAATATTACCTGCATCTAGGACAACCTCTTTAGATAATTGTATAGATGTCAATGCCATATTTGTAGATTTACCACCATAAGCACCTAAAATTTTAATTGAACTACTATCATCTCTCATATTACTACTCCACTTTAAGCTAAATCTTTCAATGTTGCGATATTTGCCGCTAATTTATTTCTAACCTCTAAAAACTCTAGTTCAGGAACACTATCAGCAACAATACCTGCTCCACTTTGAAATACAACTAAATCATCTTTTAAAAGAGTTGTCCTAATTGTAATCGCACTATCCATATTGCCATCAAATCCAAAATAAGCAATACTTCCACTATAAAAACCTCTTTTGATCCCTTCAAACTGAGCAATAAGCTCCATAGCTCTTATTTTTGGAGCTCCTGTCATAGTTCCTGCTGTAAAAGTTGAAGCAAACAGATCAAACATATCATATTTATCATCTAGTGTTGCTTCTACATCACTTACCATATGCATTACATGTGAATATTTTTCTACTCTCATTTTATCTGTAACTTCGACTGTTCCAGCTTTTGCTACACGACCTACATCATTTCTACCTAGATCTATAAGCATCACATGTTCAGCTACCTCTTTAGGATCATTTAGTAGTTCATACTCCATTTGCTGATCTTTGGCTATAGTATTACCTCTTTTTCTTGTCCCTGCTATTGGTCTTAATAATATTTGATTATCTGTAAGTCTTACCATAACTTCAGGGCTACTTCCAGCAATAGTAAAATCTTCATATTGTAACAAAAACAGATAAGGACTTGGGTTTTTTGATCTTAAAGCTCTATAAAAACTTAAATGATCTATCTTAGCTCTTTGTGTAAATCTATTTGCCATAAGGATCTGAAATACATCTCCACTTCTTATCATCTCTTTTGATTTTTTAACCATTTCAAAAAACTGCTCTTTTGAAAAAGCAAACTCTCCATCATCTAAAAGTGTAGCTTTTTGAAGTGGTGTATATACAAAATCACCTTGAAGTGAATCAACAATACTTTGGATACTTTGTTTATGTTCGTCCATAGAACTTATGGCAATTAGTTTAGAACTTTTATGAGAATATACAAGCACAATTTTTGGACGAATAAGATCAAAATCAGCAATCTGAAGATCATCTTTTAGATTTGACATAGATTTTTTAAGTGATGGTTCAAACTCACAAACCATATCATAACCTATATTTCCTATAAATCCATCAATAAGCCCAATACCTAATTGCTGACTTTTATCTTGATATAGTTTTTTATCTATGTTATTGTAGTATTGTTTTAAAAATACAAAAGGGTTAGAATCTATTTGTTTAACCTCTTGATTTTCATTTTTATAATAACTTTTAGAATCTTTATGCCATATCCTTTCTCTATCTCCTATAATAATATAGCTATAGTTACCATCAGCATTATTTATAGCTGATTCAAATAAAAATGTTATCTCATCTTGAAATAACTCCTTTATCTTTTGATAGATAGATATAGGTGTAAACTGATCTAAAAAGATCTCTTTATGATAAAAATTCATCTATTTTAACTCCAATATATATGCATATTTTCTTTTTAGATCACCTTTTACTTTTGGCAATATTGTTGTAGCTTTTGCTCTAGTCTTATATGGTCCTATTAGCACTTTATTATATTTTTTATTTTTGATTACCATAGGATATATAATATAAGAGTAACCCTTATTTTTAATATTTAACAAAAAACTAACCTTTGGCATCTTTGTAAATGCTCCCACTTGAATATAAAATCCACTATTTTTAGCAATAATTTTTTTCTTAGTAGTTTTTTTAGGTTGTTGAACTATCTTTTTCTTTTTTTGTTTTACAACTTTTTTAATCTCTTTTTTTGGTGTCTCTTTTACTACTGGTGGCACATCTTGAACTTGTGTATCATTTTTTTGCATACCAAACAGATCATTTTTAGCTGGTTGCTGCTCCTGTTTAGGGGGAGTTGTTTCTTCCTCTTGGACTTTTAAAGGCACAGGAGTTTCTTTGGTCTGGATTTTTTGTATATCAAGTTCTTCTTGAATCACATCTTTTTTGTGTTTTGTAGTAATATCATTATACTGATCTTGATTATCTAAAAGTGTATCTTGAGATATATTTTGTGTATCTTCAAAAAGTTTAGGTTGTTTATCATTTGTAGATAAAAATCTAATAACAACCATCGTAAGTATAAATAAAATAGTAAGAGCTATAGCTATGGTTATATATTTTTTCTTGATATTATCATTTGATTCTTCCTCTAATAATATATCATTTAAACCATTTGATGGTTCTTCATGTATATCTACAATTACAGGCTCTTCATCTGCTATATCAAACTCTTTGAATGTTGTTTGTCTTTTTTGAGCATCAAGTTGCTCCTCTTGAAGCCTTAATTTAGCTTTCTCTTTTTCTATCTCAACATTTCTTAGAAATTCATCACCTTTGAATCCCATAACTATACCTTTTATCTATATTTTTAATATGTTGATTTTGTATAAATCACAAATCTACTAGCTAACTCTTCAAGCTCTTTTTTGATATTTTCTTGAAGTTCTTGATTATTAATATCATCTAAAATATCTGCTATTTTATTTGCGATAAATTCAAACTCATTCTCTTTCATACCTCTTGCTGTAAGTGCTGGACTTCCTATTCTTATACCACTTGTTACAAATGGACTTCTAGTCTCACCTGGAACTGTGTTTTTATTTACAGTAATTCCTGCATTTCCAAGTGCTGCATCTGCATCTTTTCCACTAAAATCTTTATCTAAAAAGCTAACCAATACTAAATGGTTATCTGTTCCACCACTTACAATATCATATCCTCTTTTTAGAAGAACTTCACCTAAAATTTTTGCATTTGCTTTTACTTGCTTAGCATACTCTTTCCAAGATGGATCAAGTATCTCTTTAAATGCTACTGCTTTTGCAGCTATTACATGAACCAATGGCCCACCTTGAAGTCCTGGGAAGATTGCACTATTGATTTTTTTAGCAATATCTTCATCATTTGTCATTATCATACCACCTCTTGGACCTCTTAAAGTCTTATGGGTTGTAGTTGTAACAACATGCGCATAAGGGAATGGACTTTGATGTTCACCAGCAGCTACAAGTCCAGCTATATGAGCAATATCAGCAAATAGTATAGCTCCTACCTCATCAGCAATTTGTCTAAATCTTTTAAAATCGATCTCTCTAGCATAAGCACTTGCACCACATACTATAATTTTTGGTTGAACTATTTTTGCTATATCTAAAACTCTATCATAATTGATTCTACCATCAAGCTCAACTCCATAAGTAAAACTATGATAATTTTTACCACTAAAACTTGGTTTACTTCCATGAGTTAGATGCCCACCGTGACTTAGATCCATACCTAAGATTTTATCTCCTGCTTTTATAAGTGCAGCATAAACTGCTCCGTTTGCTTGACTACCACTATGAGGCTGAACATTTGCATATTCACATCCAAAAATCTCTTTTGCTCGATCGATTGCTAATTGTTCTACACCATCTGCATATTCACATCCACCATAATATCTTTTATATGGATAACCTTCAGCATATTTATTTGTAAAAACACTTCCCATAGCTTCCATAACTGCTGGTGATGTAAAGTTTTCACTTGCTATCATCTCAAGATGATTAGTTTGCCTTTGTAACTCTTTTTCAACTAGATCAAATACCTCTTGATCTGCATCTTGTAAACTACTATTTTTTATAAATTGACTCATTTTATTCCTTTGTAATATTAATTTTCTTCTAAAAGATCTATCTCTTTTGCAACAGGTTTCATAGCAGGGAATAATAATACATCCCTAATACTGTGTTGATTTGTTAACATCATCACAAGCCTATCTATACCAATACCTTGTCCTGCTGTTGGTGCCATACCATAAGATAGTGCATTTACAAAATCTGCATCCATCTCATGAGCTTCATCATCACCAGCATCTTTTGCTTCCATCTGACCTTCAAATCTTTGAAGTTGATCTAGTGGATCATTTAACTCACTAAAAGCATTTGCTATCTCACGACCTGCGATAAATAGCTCAAATCTATCTGTAATATCTGGTTTAGTATCACTTCTTCTAGCTAATGGAGATATATCTACAGGGTATTCTGTAATAAATGTAGGATCTATTAGTTTTTCCTCTACAAACTCATCAAATAGCTCACCTTGTAGTTGCCCTAAAGTTAGTTTATCATTTACTTCTAAATTTTGCTCTTTTAGATATGCTAAGATTTTATCTTTATCATTTGTGATATCAGCAGGAACTTCTCCTATTGTTGTAAGTGATTCTATTAAAGGTATCTCAGTGAAGTTTGAAAAATTGATCTCAAGATCACCATAAGGTAATTTTGTAGGTAAATTTAAGTGCTCAAAAAGATATTCAAAATACTCTTTTGTTAATTCTATTAAATCTTTGTATGTTTTGTAAGCCCAATAAAACTCTATACTTGTAAATTCTGGATTATGAGTAGCATCCATACCCTCATTTCTAAAATTTCTATTTATCTCAAATACAGCTTCAAATCCACCAACAACCAATCTTTTTAGATAAAGTTCAGGTGCAATTCTTAAATATCTATCTACATCTAATGCATTAAAATGTGTTACAAAAGGTTTTGCATTTGCTCCACCTGCTATTGGGTGCATCATAGGAGTTTCAACTTCTAAAAATCCTTTATCTTCAAAAAATCTTCTTGTTAAACTAATAATTTTACTTCTTGTATGAAAAACTTTTTTAACATCAGAGTTCATTATAAGATCAAGATATCTTTGTCTATATCTTAACTCTTTATCAACAATACCGTGATATTTCTCAGGAAGTGGAGAGATCGCTTTTGTCAAAAGCTTCACATCAGTAGCATGGATACTAAGTTCACCTTTACCTGTAATAAATGGATAACCAGTTATTTGGATAATATCTCCAACCTCTATAAGTTTTTTAAAAGTATTATTATAAAACCCTTCTGCTAGATTATCTCTTGCAATATAACCTTGCAATATTCCACTTTCATCCTCTATTTTTATAAAACTAGCTTTCCCCATAAGTCTAAAAAACTTTATCCTACCAGCTACTGTATATATACGATTTTCATCTCTTTTATTTTCTACATGTTCTAAGTCATCATTAACATTTAAAAACTTAGCTATAGTTGTGTCTTTAGTTGTATCATTTGCATAAGGATTGTATCCTTGCTCTTTTAGTTTGTTTGATTTTTCTATTCTTTGTTGTATAAATTTATTACTAAACAATTATCTATTCCTTTATCTCTTTTTTTATAGTTTTTACCGTCTCTTGGGCTTTCTTTTTTATCTTTTGTGCTGATATATCTTTTAGAGTATCTGTTCCTGCATCTATTGCTTTATCAATATTCTTACTCACTTTTTGTTGAATATTTGTAGTATCAAGTTTAATAATATACTGACCTGTTTGTTTTAATATAGGATATACCATACTATCTTGAACTTTTTCCTCTAGTTTTTTATTGATAGATTCTACATTTGATAGTGCATATACTATAATTGAAAATAGTAAAAAAACTTTTCCAGCACCAAATACAAAACCTAAAAATCTATCCAAAAAACCTAATCCACTTAATCCTATCATTTTGCTCAGTATAGTTCCAAGTATATATGCAACTACCCAAAAAACAGCCAATGATACAATAAAACCAACTAAAACAACAGTATTATTGTTATCAAAATGCATAATATTATCTACTATCTCTCCAACTTGCGATGATACTCTTGATGCTACGAATACTCCACCAACTATACCAAATAATGCAAATGCCTCTTTAATAAAACCACGAAATAAACCCTTTAAACCCAAAAGAGTTACAAGTGCTAATACGATCAGATCAAAATAATTGATATTTTCCACTTTCCTTACCCCACTTCATAAATTTAGGTAGATTATATCTTTTTTTATGTAAAAAATCGTTTAAATAAGATAAAGGGATCAAAACTGAATCTCGTTGATCCCAAAATGGATGAGGAATTTTCAATCGTGGATGATTAATTTTTAAATAATGAGTATATTTTTTGATAAATATAATATCTATATCTAATGTTCGTGGAGCATTCTTAAAACTTCGTTTTCGCTTAAATTTTAACTCATATTTTTGCATCAAATCTAAAAGTTTTATAGGATGCAAATCTGTTTTAATTATAATAATAGTATTAAAAAAATCATTTTGATCTATATATCCAAAAGGTGGATTTTGAACTATGATTGAAGTAGATATAAGTTGAAGTCTATTGTCTTTTTGCAAATAATTCAATAGCTGTTGAAATCTTTTTTTTGTATTGCCAATATTCCCACCAATACCCAAAACTACACTATATTTATAATGTTTAGTTATTTGTTTAGTTCTAAAAGGAAAATTTATTTTTTTAAATATTTTTATCATATAGCATAAATATATCTATTGGATCTGTTGATATTCTAGCTTAGAGATATTTTTCTCTTTGGTATCAAATTCTATTCCTACTAGATAAATTGGCAAATTTTTACTTAAATATTTTTGATGGTAGTTTTTCTCTTTTATTTGAGATAAGGCAGACTTACCATCTGTTTTAAACTCTATAATGTATATACAATTATTTAGTTTTATAGTTAGATCAATTCTGCCTTTGTTTGTGCAATCTTCACCAATAAGATCAAATCCTAAAGCTTTCATATATGAATAAAAAACACTTACATAGTATCCCTCATATTTATACATATTGTTGTTTGTGAAGTTATTGTATGGTATTGAAGCATATAGTGATTTTAGGTTTGTTTCTAATGTAATAAAATTATTTGTAATCATAGATTGATAAATTGCACTTTTTAGTTGTACTGGTTGCGCAACATTACTTATAAAATTTGCAATACTACTCATAAGTGATATTTTAACTTCAAGATTTGGTATAGATAGATGATATAACAAAGTGCCATCAAAATTCTCACTCACCTTTGAAATAGTTAAATATCCAGTTTGCCACATAAGAGTTTCAAGCTCTATATAATCAACATCAAAACTATTTAACATCATCTCATCTTTTACTACATTTTCCAGATTTGGTAAAAAGTAGTTGTTTTTTTCTATAAGTTTTAAAAGAAATGTTGGGGTTGCTGTTTGGAACCAGTAGCTTCTATATGCAAATTGATTTTCTATAAAAAGCAATATATCAAATGGATTATAAACACCATCCCCTAAGAATTTATATCCATTATACCATTTTGCTATTTTTTTAAAATCTTGCCCCTCAAGATGTTTAGCAAATGTAGTTTCTATATCGTTTTGAGTATAACCACAAATAGTTGAGTATTTTGGATTGAGTGTTATATCATTTAGATTGTTTAATCCACTAAAAAGAGATACTTTGGAAAACTTTGAAACACCTGTAATAAATACAAACTTTATATACTCATCACTACTTTTTATAACACTATAAAAGTTTTTTAACTCATCTCTTCTTTTTCTAGCTTCTTCAGTATTTTCTATATTATCTAAGATTGGTTTATCATATTCATCTATTAAAATTACCACTTTTTTATTGTATCTATTGTAAGCCTCTTCTATTAATCTTTTAAAACATCCTGGCATTGAGAAATCTTTTGGACACTCTATATTTAGATCTCTTTGGTTTTTGTCCATTATCTCATATAGTGTTTGATTAAAACCTTTTGTTGTTTTAAAATCTCCATCACCAAAACTTATTCTAATAATTGGAAACTTAATAAACTCATAACCACTATCATAGATACTAAGACCTTTAAAAATCTCTTTATTGGCATCAAAAATAGTTTTAAAAGTATCAAGCAACAAACTCTTACCAAATCTTCTAGGACGAGATAAGAAATAATATTGACCATTCTCAATCAAATCTTGAGCAATATTGGTTTTATCTATATAAAGGTAATCCTCTTCTAAAATAGTTTTTAATGTTGATATACCTATTGGTAGTCTTTTTAGTTTCATATTTTATACCTCTTTTAAAATATCTCATATTATATCTAAAATAATCATATTTTTAATTTATATACTTTAGCTAATGGAGTTAATATAACAGGTTTAAATAGCTCTTTATCATAATCTTCCAATACAAAAAGTTGAATATAAGTAGAGTTATACAATCTATTATCCAAGACTAAAAACTGATGATAGTTTTTCATATAAATTATGTTAATAGGTGAATTTGGATCGATAGTTTGAACTTTTTTTTCTAATTTACCTTTTCTATTATAATATGTAACTGCAAAATGATTTATTCTTACTTTTTTATTGCCAAGTTGCACCATACCTTTTGTTTTGAGGATTTTGATATGATTACCTAGATCGATATTTTTACCATCATCTTTAAATCTATGACTTATATAAAAAAGTGGTCTATTATATTTCATCCCTGTCATAAGATCTATATTTGAAAAAAGATCAACAGTAGGAAAAATATTCATCATTCTATTTGGAAGATATAGATATATATCTCTAGTTTTTGCAGGAAGTTTTATATTTGTTTGAAGTGCAGTAAGGAAATTGTTTGTGTCTTGATATCCATAATCAAGTGTCATTTGACCTATATTAGAGCTATGCCATTTAATATATTTGGTATCATTTTTATCTAACTCTTTGTTGTGTTCCTTTATATTAAATCGTTTTTGTGTATATTCTACATCTAATCTTAAAAGTTTTGCTGACTGAAGTTGTGGATGTGTAAGTGCAAAACTTGTAGGAAAATTTACACTACCACTATGTTTTCCACCATCACTTAATGTTTTGACATCACTATAATATCTAATAGGATAACCATAATCCCACCAAGATACTACATAATCTTCTCTTGAAGCTATTTTTTTAAGTTTATCAAGCACTACAACTTCATTTTTTGTAAATACTGTTGGAACTTTATAATTAATAATATGTTTAATGTTTGGAGCTAAAACTAAAATAGTTAAAAAACTCATCAAAGCATATTTAATATAGTTGTTTTTAATCAGATTTGATAATTGAACTATCAAAAATGCTACTGCTAAAGCTAAAACAGGCACAGCATATATAGTAAATCTAAGTCCTCCAACATAAGCTAAAAATCCTAACCCTACCATAGGCAACCCTAAAAGCATTACACGATGTTTGATACTTAACCAAACATATCCAATTATAGAGAATATAAAAATAATAGTATGCCCACTTATACGATTTGCAAATGTTTCAAAAGGGATTTTTCCAGCTTCTCTTATAGTTTGCATCACTGTAAAAAAATGAAGCGACAAAAGATCCTTAGAAACAGAAACTGTATCTTTAAATACATAACCTTTAAGTTGTCCCCAAATAGGATCAAATCCACCTGTGATAAAAAATAATAAAATAGATAATCCAAGTATATAATATAAATAGTTTGTAAATATCTCTTTTTTATATTTATAAACAATAAACAAACTTACAACTATAATAAATCTAATCCACCCATGAAGTCCCATCATAGCAAACATCATAAAACTAAGTAATGCAATATTAAATTTTAGATGTTGAATATTAAATGATTTTTCTTTTACCCCTAGATAGATTGTATATATAAGGATTAAACTAAAAAATGAAAATTCTAAAGAGTAACTTTGAGGATACCACCATCTATAAGAGATGATCTCAAGTGCAGTAAAAAGTAGATATTTATCCTCATTTGTTCTTATGGCCCATATCAATGACCAAAGCAATAGTGTAGGGAAGATGATATTTAACATATCAGTATCATAGTATCCTACCATTGTTCGATTGTAATAGCTCCATGCAATACTTGATAATAGTGCTGCTATAAATCCAACTTCAATACTCTTTATACTTCTTCCTATAAGTATAATAGGAATTACTACTAGAGAAGAAAAAAATGCACTCATATAAAATATAACTGTTTCAAATGAGAAAGGTAAAAATTTAACTATGATTGCTGTCAAATTTGCAGCTGCTGTATCTATAGGTGATAGATCATTGTCTTGATGATGACCAGCTAATATATCTCTAGCACCCTCTGCCCAATAATATCCATCATTTGTATTTATCATAAACTCATTATGAAATTTAAACCCATCCATATCACTAAACTGATATACCCAAATAAGCCGAACTAAAAAACTAAAAGCAAAAGCTAATAGAATTAAAAATATTGTTTTTTTATTTTGTGATATTATCATAAATTTCCTTTTATAAATTCAAATGGTAATCTTTCTTGTTCCAACCTTTTATTGGATAAGCTACTATATAACTTCAACTCATCATTAGTTAGATATTCTAATTTTTTATTTGTTACTTTACTTTTATATTCTACTATAAAGTTACTAAATTTATCAAATACACTTTGGTCCATAAATATAGATTTGATTTGAGGAAAATATCCCCTTATTTGTGAAAGAATTGCAAAACCATCACTATCTATATCTCCCCAATAAAAAATCTCTTTATCTTTTAGCCATTTTGTATTTTGCAATATTCCTACTTTGTATCCACTTCCAAATATTGCTATACTATCTTTAAGTTGCGGAAATGCTAAAGTTGTGATTTTATTTTCTATAATATATACTTTTTTACACTCTATTTTTAATTTTTCAAATTCATCTATACAAAGTGTAAGATCGCTTAATCCATTGATATATAATCTCTCATCAAGCATTCTAAATCTAACTTGAGCCAAAGGGTATTTTAGATGATATTTTTTCTCAAATGCAAAATCGCCAATTGTTTTTAAAGTATCTAGTTGCTTAATATTTGAGATTAAAATATCTAATATCTTTAAGTGTTTTTCTATATATTTTGTATCTATATCTTTTAAACTTATCTCTCTTAAATACAAATTTTGTTGGTTATTATTGATAAAAAAATCTATAATTAAAAAAAATCTATCCCAATACTCTACATACTCTAAAACAATCATAGGCTTTTTTAAAATTAACTCTTTTAGTTGAGGATATTTAGTTATAACTTTATGATAATTTTCTACAAATCTATCATAATAAAATTTTTTATCAACTATCTTACAAAAATGCTCCACATCTTCAACTATAACTGCCACTGGCACAGTTTGCTTACCTAATTTTTTAAATTCAAACTCTTTATACTCTATGGTAAGTTCACTTTTTTTGAGATTTTTAATTTGTGATAAAAGTAAAGAATAGTTATTTGTGATATCTTTTTCTTGCACTTTTTTAAGTTTTATTTTTATAGGAAATAAATTACTATTTTCAATATAATCTCTAAAAATTTCACCTTTATTATAAATTTTTTGCAGTTTTGAATAGATGTCATCTAAAATAAAAAAACTCATAATTATCTCTTTTTATTTTTGATATATTGCTCTATACTCATAGAGATTAAACTTGAGTCCATACCATCTTGATTGTGCACAAAATGGACACTTTGGACATAAGGCTCTATCACATTTATTTTTTGTTTTGGAGTAATTACAAGAAGTTGAAGTCGTAGTTTTTCAAACAGTTCAAGTGCATATCTAGTGCTTTCATCACTTCCTCTTCCAAATGCTTCATCTATCATTACAAATCTAAAAGATCTACTTTTGATACTACCATGTTCTAATCCAAATTGATAAGCTAAAGATGAAGCTAAAACTGTATATGCTAGTTTTTCTTTTTGACCACCAGATTTTCCACCACTGTGAGCATAATACTCTTTTGTGCTTCCATCACTTATAAATTTTTCAATTGCACTAAAATCATACCAATTTCGCACATCACTTACTAAGGCTCTGTATTTTTTATCTACATCGATATAATTTTGCCTACCATTAAATCTATCTATTAAAGCTTTTATTTGTAAAAATTTTGCCTCATCATATTCGTTATTTTCATCTATTGCATTTGTAGTGATCTGTTTTAGTGTTTGTTTAAACTCTTTGATTTCACTATTTAAGCTAATATCTGCACTTAATTCTATAAAAGTGCCATCACTATATTCTATATCTTTTAAAGATTTGTTTATCGTATCTATTTTTTCTTTTATATCGTTTGAGTGCTTATCTAATTGATTTTGCAATGTTAAAATTTTATGTATAGTTTTTTCTTTTAACAACTCTTTAAATCGTTTTTTATATTTTGGAAGATTATCTTTTTTCAGTTCATCCAATTTTTTAATAAACTCATCACAGTATTGCACTTTTGCATCTAACTCTTTAGCTAAAACTGGAAAACTATTTATATAACTATTTTGATGAGATATAATTGAAGATGATAATCTTTGCAAATAACCATTTGATTTTTCTATATCTTTTTGGATATATTCTCTTATTTTCTCTTTTGTTGGTTTTATATTGTTTAGATTTAATGTTTGAGCAAACACCTCATCTTTTACACTATCTAATTTGATTTTTTGCTCGTCATTTAACTCTTCATTTTCAAGTATTAAATATGCTTTATTTAGTTCTAACTCTTTATCTTCAATCTTTTGATTTAGTGTGCCTATAGTTTGGGCTAGATTATTTTGCCTGTTTTGTTCATCTTTTTTTTCAAACTCTACCTCAAATAGTCTATCTTTTAAAGTTTTGATTATATCGTTACTTTTTTCCAATTTTTTCTTTTCATCATTTAGCTTATCTATCTCTTTTGCAAATCTATACCAATTGATCATCTCAAAATTATCATATTTTAAAGCATCTCTTAGTGCATCTCTTGAAGTTTCTAACTCTTTTTCTTTTTGTTTTGTTTGTTTTATCCTATTTTGTATAAAATCAAATTTCTCTTTTTTAGAATTATATAAAAGTTCAAACTCTTTTAATTTGTTTATATTATCCCAGCCCAAAACCCATCTTGATTTATCTTCTATATCAAACCTATCATCTTTTTCATGTCTTGAAAGATTTAATTTAAACTGCCCATTTATACTTAGTGCTTTTTTAAATCTTCTAAAATCATCCATATTATCAACACAAGATATATTAAACTTTTCATTTAAAATAGAATTAACTACATCAAAATATTTACTATTTACTTTTGTTTGTATTTTACTTAATATTGAGTTTGGCACCTCTTGGATAAAATTATTTGATTTTTTATTTGTATCAACTTTTAAATATACAAGCTTACCTTTTAAGTTTGTTTTATCTACATAAGATGAAACTTCATCATAATACTCTTTATCAACTAAAAGTGAAAGTGCAGTGTTATGTAAAATTCTCTCAATTGCTCCATTAAATTTTTCATCTTGCACCTCTATTAGCTCCCCAATAAAAGGCAATTCATCACTTGTAAGATTTAACTCTTTTGCTATAATATCTCTTATTTTTGATACTTTGTGAGGTATATTTGAAGGGTGATTTTTAAGATACACTATCTCTTCATTTAACAATACCATCTCATCTTGATACTTTTTAGCTGTAACTGTATCTATAGTGATTTGATTTTGTAGTGAAGTTTTTTTATCTTCAATATTTTCAAATTTTTCTTTTAGTTCATTTTGTGTAGTTAAAAATCTATGTTCATTAGATACTGCTTTGTAATTTAGTGTTTTGATAATATTATTATATTTGATATTGTGTTGTTTTGCACTTTCTAGTAGTGTTGTATTTTGTTTTATCTCATCTTCAAGTTTAGTTATACGATTGGCTCCATTTTTTTGAAGTTCAAGTTTTATATTTGTAATATCATCTATTAATTTTTCTATTTTTTTATCACTTAACTCTTTGTTTGAGATATTTTTAGTTAGTTCTATATTTAAGCTTTCAAGTTTTTGTTTTAAAAGTGTTGATTCAAAAATAGCAATATATCTATTTATCTTATCTCTTAAAATTAAAAACAACTCTTTTTGTTGGGTATATTTGAGATACTCTTTATATTTTTTTTGTATAGGAGTTAGAAGCTCTATTTGTTTTATAGCATCAAGCACTAAAGTATAGGTATGATTAAGCTCTGCAAAATTCAAACAAAGCTCATCTATACTTGCATCTACATTGCTATCTTCTAACATATGAGTTCTTATAAATTGAGTTAAATTCCCAATAGATTTTAATGATACAGTTTGATAAAAAAGATTAAGTGCTTGAGCATTTCGTATCCCCATATATCTGCTAAATACCCTTGAATAATCTTTAAAAGTTTCAAAAACTTCTGTGTGTGAGGTAGCTCTTAGTTGTTTTTTTAAGTCTCTAATATTTTCAAATTTAAAAAAATTTTGTTTTATTGATAGTTTTGTTTTGGATACTACAAAAAATTTCTGCACCTGTTTTTGTGATATATAAAAAAACTGTGCAATCGTTACAATCTCATCATAACCTATATTCTCAAACCTTGCAAGTAGCACTGTAAAACTACTATCATCTCTTAAGCTTACTGCTTTACTATGCCCAAAATTTTCATCTTGAGTTGATTTATATTCCCCTACTATATAAGAGTATAGTGTTCGCTCTTTTGTTGTAGCTCCTGCAGCTTTATTGAATACTATTTTATTATGTGGCACTATTAAAGTTGTAAGTGCATCTACAATTGTTGATTTTCCACTTCCTATATCTCCTGTTAGAAGTGCATTGTTTTTGCCTAAATTTAAAGTGACTATTTTTTTATTATAAGTTCCCCAATTATATAGTTCAAAATCTTCTAATCTAAACCCAGTAGTTGTATCGTCAGTTGCAAAATCAAATCTTAGTTCCATATATTTGCCTCTTTGTATTCTTGAAGTTTGGTATCAAAATCATCAAGCCAAGAAGCATTGATAAATGATTTAATAGAACTTTTTATCTCATAAACATCTTGAGTTGTTTTTAATTTCTTTAAAAAACCTAACTCCTCAACTTTTTTGATTGTAGATTCTATATCTTTTTGGATTTTTACTTCATTGAATTTTGCATCTAAGAAAAATAGTACCTCTTGAATTATATCATCTTTGGTAATAATCGCTTTTGCATTGTCATTTTGCATATCAAAATCAACCATCTTTTTTCGCAACAACACACACAAAAGCGATACTTTATAACTAAGCTCCCTTGTGCTTAAAAGTTTTGGAAGTACTTGTTGATCCTCTTCGTAAATTTTATTTTTCAAATATGCATAACCATCATTTTCATCTATTAAAAGCTCCAATCCAATTGTATCAAGATACTCTACTATAGCAGCATAACTATTATGCACCATTTCAAAAAAAGCTTTTTCATTATCTGATTTATAAAATATCCCTTTTAGAAGTAATACTATTGCTGTTTTTGCATCATTGTTCAAAACTTATTCCTTTATTATCTATAAATTCATCTAACTCTTTTTCTATCTCTTCTACGGTTGGTAAGCTAGATTTATAATCATCTGGTAAAATATTTGTCAATTTATATTCACTTATACCTAAAGGTTTCTCAATATCTTTTAAAGCATACTCTACAACAGTATTGTTTTTTGATTTACATATCAAAATACCAATAGTTGGATTGTCTCTATTACTTTTTATTTCACCATCTATTACAGATGTATAAAAATTTAATTTTCCTACAAATTCAGGCTTAAAATCTGTAGCCTTTAGTTCTACTACCACATAACAATATAACTTTAAATGATAAAAGAGTAAATCTATTTTAAACTCATCGCCTTTAATATCTAATCTGTATTGTCTGCCTACAAAAGAAAACCCTTGCCCTAACTCTAACAAAAATTTAGTCATATTTTCCATCAAAGCATCTTCAAGCTCTTTTTTATTGTGTTGTTGTGTAAGATTTAGAAAATCAAAACAATAAGGGTCTTTTAGAATTTGTATCGCTAAATCTGATTGAATTGATGGTAGTTTTGTTTCAAAATTAGATATAGGTTTTCCACTTCTACTGTAAAGATTTGTTTCTATCTGATGAATTAGCACTGCTCTTGAATAGTTATTTTCTATAGTTTTATTTACATAAAATATAGCTTCTTGTTTATTTTTAATCTTAGAAATTATAGCAATATTATGTCCCCAAGGTATTAAAAATATTTGCGAAACAATTTGTTTCGTAATTTCATCACTATTCCAATAATTATACCATTGTCTCATTAACTCCAAATTTCTTTTTGAAAAACCTTTTAGATTTGGAAACTCTTTTTTTAAATCATCACTAATTTGTTTTATGAGGTTATCACCCCATTTTGATTCTTTTTGTTTAGCAACTATCATAGATGCAATATCCCAATAAAGTCTAAGCAACTCTTCATTTACTTTTATAGCTGCTTTTATTTGTGATGTTTGAATTTTTTGTTTTATTGTTTTTATAAAATCTTTATATTTAGTTGTTTCTAATTTCATTGTATCCCTTTTGTAAATATAATCTTTGGAATTTTTACTATTTTTGTATCATTATTTATATCTTTTATTTTTATCTCTATTTTATTATCAAGTTCAACTATTGTATTTGTAGAATTTTTTACTATTGATAAGTATGATACTATTTCTGAAACTCCTTTTGTTATAGGAAATTTTTCCAATATCTCTTTTAGTGTGCATTGGGGTTTGATTTGCAAGAAGTAGTTGATATTATTTTTAAGTTCTTGTTCATCTATAAAAAATATATCATAAAATGTATCTAAATTTATATCAATTTTTTCCTCTTTTAACTCATTTTTAAACTCTTTTGTTTGTTTTATAGCATAAAGTGATTTTTCAAAAACGCTACTTAATGCTACTTTTGTATCATCTATAGTTGTAAAAGCCTTTTTTGTTGGTGGATTTGTTGTTATATTAAGTGCTGTTTTTTCTATTGATTTACACAATTCTAGGATTTTTTTATTTTCTATCCAAACTCTATCATCTATAAATCTTCTTAGTTGCTCTATTAGTTTTGATGATATTTTTGTAATTTTATCTGCATTTAAAAGAAGCTCATATTTTAGATTTTTTAAACTTTCATCTTCATCTATTTGTTTTATCACATCTATTTTATAGATATTTTCTAGCATCTTAGTCAAATCTTCATTTTTAGAACTATCAGTCAAAAGTTGCCAAAAAGCAAAAAAACTTTTACCTTGATCACTTTGCCTTATGGTATCTTCTACATCAAAAATTGAACCTAAAACACTATCTTTACTATCATAAGAGTTTGCTATTTGCTCCATAGCTTTTTGGTTGAGTTCCTTAAAATTATACTCTATTTGTGAAAAATCATATTTTAGTTTTCTACTTTGTTCAACAAGTAGCATAAAATGCTCTTTTATTCTGCTATTATCAAATCGTAAATCTTTTTTTGCTTTTATATTTGCTATTTTTTTATCTAACTCTTCTTTTTGTTTTATAAGCGATTTTATCCTATCTTCATCACTTAAATTTGTCTCAAACTCCAATTCTTCTAAAAGTTCAAAAATTATATTAAATTTTGTTCTGCTTCCTACAAATTCTTTTTTATCTAAACTCTCAACTATCTCAAAAACTTTTTGAGTATATGGTGTAAGCTCATACATAGCCTCACCATCATCTCCATAATATTTCTTTAGATAACTATTTTTATCATTTACAAAATCATCAAGATAATCTTTTGGATTTTTTGGATATAGATTTTCATAGCTTTGGTTTAAATCATACAAAAAATCTTCAAGATAATTTAATATAGTAGAATGATTGATACTAAGATACTTATTTGTAACAAACACAAAATAAAAAAATGCCACCATCATAGCAAAATTATCGCTATTTAGTAGTTTGATAGTTTGATTGTATTTTTTTAAATTTTTTAAATATTCATAGGTCATTTGATAAATCTATACCTATTAATCCTTTATATTACTTGTTATACCCAAAAAACTCTAAATACCAATCTACAAATTTATTGATCCCTTCTTGCACTGGGGTTTGTGGTTTATATCCCAAATCATTAACCAAATCTGTTACATCTGCATAAGTAGCTGGAACATCTCCTGCTTGAAGAGGTAGGAAGTTTTTATCTATAGTACAACCAAGTTTATTTTCAATAGCTGTTATAAAGTCCATTAGTTTTACTGGATTGTTATTTCCTATATTATATACTTTATAAGGTGGAGTAGTTGTGCGAGGATTATCAATTACTCTTACAACACCTTCTACTATATCATCTATATATGTGAAATCTCTTAACATATCACCGTTATTAAATACATCTATAGTTTTACCTTCAAGGGCTGCTTTTGTAAAAAGAAATAATGCCATATCTGGTCTGCCCCATGGTCCATAAACAGTAAAAAATCTAAGCCCTGTAGTACTTATACCAAAAAGGTGTGAATATGTATGAGCCATAAGTTCGTTTGACTTTTTACTTGCTGCATAAAGTGAAATAGGATGATCTACATTATCAGTAGTTTTAAATGGCAACTCTTTATTTGATCCATACACACTAGAACTACTTGCATAAGATAAGTTTTTCACATCATTGTGTCGGCAACATTCAAGTATATTCATAAAGCCTATAATATTGCTTCCCATATAAGCATCTGGATTGGTTAAGCTATATCGCACACCTGCTTGAGCTGCAAGGTTACAAACTGCATCAAACTTTTGCTCCTCAAAAAGTTTCATCATAGCATCTTTATCTTCAAGATTCATTCTTATAAATTTATAATTTGGATTGGTTTTAGAAGTGATTAGTTTATTAAATTCTATATCTTTACCATCTTCTAGTTTTTCTATGATACCACCTCTTTGAAGTCGTCCATATTTTACATTTTGGTCATAATAGTCATTGATATTATCAAGTCCTACAACTTCATCACCTCGCTCTAAAAGTTTTATAGCTAGATGACTACCTATAAATCCTGCTGTTCCTGTTACTAATATTTTCATAAACGATACCTTACTTAACTTTATATTATTTTATCTATTATATCAAAAAAGTTATTTAGATTTACTAAACTAGAAACTATCCATTATAATGTCCCCAGAAAAAATAACCAATTTCAAGAATATTTATATTCCTAAATAGTAAAATAGGATAATAAAAAATGGGAGAGATATTATGAGTAGAAAACGAACAACATATAGTGCTGAATTTAAAGCTAAAATAGTGCTTGAGATTTTAGAAGGTGAAAAGACTTTAAATGAGATAGCGAGTAAATATGATTTGTTACCTAAAAATCTACAAAATTGGAAAAAGCAGTTTTTAGAAAATGCATTTCTGGCATTTGATAAAAGTACAGTTGCAAAAGAGTATAAAGAAGAGATAGAAAAACTAAAAAAAGCTAAAGATGCAACAAGTAAAAGACTAGGTGA
>OBKJ01000037.1_pt1 | contig 24743 bp, 26 predicted proteins | sample 1496181 | NCBI WGS metagenome assembly OBKJ01 (sample SAMEA3696446, study PRJEB22514) | metagenome | biome: water; feature: marine; material: hydrothermal vent | place: Pacific Ocean | collected 2014-08-12 | depth 1521 m | reverse complement strand
CCTTGTGAAAAAAAATGATACTTTTTTAGAATTGGATGGTAGATTTTATATTATGGATTTATTTGGGATATATTCTATATCTTAATTTCGACTCTGTTTAGATATAACTTTTGCACAAACTATATAATTTGCATCTTCCAAATGGACAATATCATCTTTTTGGATAGATTCTAGTTGAATAACACTACTATTTTTTGATATTTGCACAAAACCTTTTTTAAGCTTAGAAGTTGGTTGATTTAACTTATAGTTTTGAGTTAAATTATTTAACCAATTCTCATAAATATTTAACCTATGTAAAAAGCTATTATTAAACTGAGATTTTAAATTAGCTATATTTTGCTCTACTATATTAAACTTTGTTTGCAATGAATTTTGTTCAAATAGCTGATAATAAGAGTTTAACATCTGCTCTTTTTGGCTCAATATATTTTTATATCTATGGTTAAAATCATCATATAAATTATCACAATAAACTCTTAGATCATCTATATTTGGTGTAGCTAACTCAATAGCATTTGATGGTGTGCTAGCTCTTACATCTGCCACAAAATCTGATATTACAAAATCGCTTTCATGCCCTACTGCACTTATAATAGGTGTTGTTGATTCAAATATAGCATCTGCTACACACTCTTCGTTGAATCCCCAAAGATCCTCTATACTTCCACCACCACGACCTACTATGATGATAGCTTTTGGGTTATTGGATGCTAATTTATTGGCTAATTTAATATTTTTTACGATACTATTTTTTGCCATATCCCCTTGCACTAAAGTTGGCAATAAAATCATCTTTGCCAAAGGATACCTATGTGCCAATATTTTTTTCATATCTTCAATAGCCGCACCTGTATTGGATGTAACTACATATATGGTATTTGGAAATTGTGGTAGCTCTTTTTTAATCTGCTTATTAAAATAACCTTTTATTTGAAGCTTAGTTTTTAACTGCTCATAAGCTAATGTTAATGCCCCTACTCCACTTGGTTCTATCTTTTGTGCTATAAGTTGATAACTTCCACGAGGGATATAAACTGTAAGATTGGCATATAAAACAACTTTTGCTCCAACCTCAAGACGAAATTTTAGATATTGGGCATTGCCTCTAAACATAACACAAGAGATCATAGATTTTTCATCTTTGATACTAAAATATATATGTCCTGAGTTGTGGTATGTTAGATTTGAGATCTCGCCCTCTACATAAACACTACTTAGTGTAGTTTCTAATAATGACTTTATCTGTTCATTTAATGATGAAACTGAAAGAGGTGTATTCATCAAACATTATATCTTTCTTGCTATAAAAGTTGTGCTCATATCTAAACTATAACCTTTGACAAAAATAGGCTCTAATCCTACACTTTTTAGCTCATCACATAATTGCTTTGTAGTGATAAAATTTTCTATAGATGTTGGAAGATATGTGTAAGCATCTTTATTTTTAGATATAAGCCCTCCTATATGAGGCATTAAGTTATTTAGATAAAATTTTGATAGTTTTGCACCTAGATTATTTTTATCATTTTTTGTAAATTCTAAGATGATACAAAGTCCACCTTTTTTCAAAACTCTTGCGAACTCTTTTAAACCCTCTTTTCTTTTTACAACATTTCTTATACCATAAGATATAGATATAAAATCAGCTGACTGATCATCTAGTGGCATAGATTCTGCTCCAGCTTCTATAAATGTCCTATGTGGTATTTTGGTTTTTCCAACCTCCATCATACCTACACTTGGATCTACCCCTATGATATTATCTACTTTTATTCCATTTTGAGTAGCTACATTTTCCCAGTCTATCATAAGATCACCTGTCCCACAAGCAACATCTACAATAGAATCTAATTTTGTTTTACCATAAAAAGAAAATGCCATATTACAAGCTTTTTTTCTCCATAGTTTATCTACACCCATACTTAAAATTCTATTAGCTAAATCATAAGTTTTAGCTATATCATTAAACATCTTTACTATATCTTCTTGATTGTCTCTATTCTCTTCTGCCACTTGTTTCCTTTAAAATAAAAATTTACCTATTAATACACCAACAATAAGCCCTATATTTAACCCAACTACAAACTTAATATTTGATAATTTTTCGTTTTGTTTTGGGATCATATTTAAAATATGCTCTTGAGTTTTTAAAGATTTTTTAAAACTTTTTGCAGCATGATCCATAGTATCAATAGTATTTTTAAGAGTTAGCTCTGCTAATTCAAATCTCTCTATTAACTCTTTTGTTTGCTTAAAACTCATATCTGACATATTATATCTCTTATTTTATAGGGATTAACTTATCCAATGTGCAAAAAATATTATTAAGCCCATTTAAAACATAATCTTTTGATTCTGTCTGTATTCTTCTAAAAAATAGATATTTTCTAGCACTTTCAATATCCCCTATCGCTTTGGCATCCATAGCTTTTTGAGCAAAGTTGGTATTGTTGTGTGCCATCTCCCAAACTGTGCTTCCTAAATATCTGCTAATAGTAATAATCTTATCATTTAACACAGGAAAATATTTTGGATCTTTTACTATATCTGTGATTGTAGCATTGCTTCCTAGATATTTATGCCCAAAAAAATTGATAAACTGCTCCTCTAAATAATCTTCTTCTGGTGAGATCGCACGACTTAGAGCAAATATTAGGTGTTCTTGAGCATTAGCTTCTATTTTTTGTAGTTTTCTCATAGTTGCTATTGCATTTTTACCATCAAGCTCCCCATCACCTAGTGGAACTATCCATTTGACATTGCCAAATGTTCCAACTTTTGCTATCTCATCAAGTACTAAAGTAGATGTTTTATTTCCACCAACATCAACTATTACTTCGTGATTGTCGTCCATTAATATCAACTCATCCAACTCTTTTAGTTTGTTGGTTTGTAGCATTCTTTTATTGACTATCTCTGTTCGTGAAAAACTTTTTGAGTCATTGTTTTCATCATCAATCTCAATATAGGTAATTTTTTTACCATGTTTTTTATATAGATATGGTGCTATAACTTGCATAGCAAGAGTTGATTTACCAACACCACCTTTTGTTTGCGGAATAATTATCATATTTTATCCTATTGTGTATTTAACTTTTCAAATCTCAAACGATATAATCAAGATAATTGTATCTAAAAAAATATTTAATTTAGTTTAGAATAGATTTTATAATCATATCCTCTTTATCATCATATAGTTTTAGCTTAAAAGCATCTTTTGTTAGTCCATCATCATCTATATTGATAATAATCACTTGCATAATAGATTTACAACTATTAGGCACATCAAAATGCCCACCTAAACCTGTAAGTGCTTTTTGACAAGGAACTTTACTATCCATACCTATTACATTGTCTCTACAACCTGTAAGCCCTACATCTGTTACATAAAATGTATTATCAGTGATCTCCAAATCATCTGTGCCTATATGTGTATGTGTACCACAAATAGCACTTACTTTTCCTTTTAGAAGTTGCATCATTACCCTTTTTTCTGCTGTTGCTTCAGCATGAAAATCGATAAAAATATGTTTTATCCCATCAGATTTGAGTTGTTGCACTAAATCTATTATATAAGTAAAAGGGTTTAAAACTTGTGGCATATCATACAAGCCCATTAGATTTATCACTGCTAAAGGTTGATTGTTTATCAAAATTTTACAAACTCCACTACCTTTTATACCATCTGGATAATTTGCTGGTCTTAATATATTTTCTTTCTCCAATAAAACCATCATATCTTTTTTCTTATCCCACGAGTGGTTGCCACCTGTTATAATATCGATACCTGATTTTAGTAGTTCATCTGCATTTTTTACAGTTAGCCCAAATCCATGACTTGCATTTTCACCATTTGCTATTACGCAGTCAATATTATACTTTTGTCTTATATTTGTAAGATGATGTTTTATCATCTTTCTACCTGGTCGCCCTACTATATCACCTATAAATGCTATATTCAATTTATTATCACTCTCTTTTTATACTTTAATAGAAGTTTATATTATACTGTAAGTTAGATTAATATATAATAGTTCTTATGAATATACTAAACTTAATAGGAAGAACAAAGCCTTTATTAGCAGATGATATTAAAAATAATGAAAATAGATTACAACAAATAGTATCATCCTCATCATTTTTAGTTTTAGGTGGAGCTGGATCTATTGGAAGTGCTGTATCTAAAGAGATATTTAAACGAAATCCAAAAAAATTACATATAGTTGATATGAGTGAAAACAATATGGTAGAGCTTGTGCGAGATATAAGAAGTAGTCTAGGATATATCGATGGAGAATTTGCTACATTTGCTCTTGATATTGGATCGTTTGAATATGATGCTTTTATAAAAAGTGATGGTAAGTATGATTATGTATTGAATCTAAGTGCTTTAAAACATGTGCGAAGTGAAAAAGATCCATATACTCTTATGCGAATGATTGAAACAAATATTTTCAATACTGACAAAACTATCAAACAATCTATAGAAAATAAAGTCAAAAAATATTTTTGTGTTAGCACAGATAAAGCTGCAAATCCTGTGAATATGATGGGTGCTAGTAAGAGAATTATGGAGATGTTTGTTCATAGAAACTCTTTAAATATAGATGTTTCAATGGCTAGATTTGCAAATGTTGCTTTTAGTGATGGCTCACTTCTTCATGGCTTTAATCAGCGACTTGAAAAAGCACAACCAATAGTAGCACCAAATGATATTAAAAGATATTTTGTAACACCACAAGAGAGTGGTGAGCTTTGTCTAATGAGTTGTATTTTTGGTCAAAATCGTGATATATTTTTCCCAAAACTAAGTGAAGAGTTACATCTTATCACTTTTGCAGATATTGCAGTTAAATATCTTGAAGTAAAAGGATATAAACCATATCTTTGTAAAGATGAAGATGAAGCAAGAGCTTTAGCAAAAACTTTACCACAAGAGGGTAAGTATCCTTGCCTTTTTACTTCAAGTGATACTACTGGGGAGAAAGATTTTGAAGAGTTTTTTACAGAGAATGAAACTTTGAATATGGATAAATTCAAAAATCTAGGAATTATAAAAAATGAGGTTGATTTTGATGAGAAGCTTTTAAACTCTTTTGAAAATAGTATCAAAAACTATAAACAAAATCTATCTTGGGTAAAAGAGGATATTGTAAAAGAGTTTTATAAACTACTTCCTAATTTTGGTCATAAAGAAACAGGAAAATATCTTGATGGGAAGATGTAATGCAAAAAATAGTTGATTTTATACAAAGCATATATAACACAAAAGAGTTTTTACCTTTGCATGAACCACGATTTATTGGTAATGAAAAAAAGTATCTAAACGACTGTATAGATTCAACTTTTGTTTCAAGTGTTGGTAAATATGTGGATATATTTGAAAAGCAATTTGCCAAAAAAGTTGGTGCAAAATATGCTATTGCTGTAGTTAATGGCACATTGGCATTGCATATTGCTTTATTGTTGGCAAATGTTAAAAAAGATGATGAAGTGATAACTCAAGCTCTTACATTTATAGCTACTTGCAATGCTATAAACTACTGTGGTGCTAAACCTATTTTTGTAGATGTCGATTTAGATACTTTAGGACTTAGCCCAAAAGCATTAGAAAAATTTTTAGAAAAAAACTGTATCATCAAAGATGGCAAATGTATCAATAAAACTACAAATAAAATCATAAAAGCTTGTGTGCCAATGCACACTTTTGGACACCCTTGCAAAATCGATAAAATAGTAAAAATCTGTAAAAAGTGGCATATCAAAGTTGTAGAAGATAGTGCAGAGAGTCTTGGAAGCTACTACAAAAATAAACATACAGGAGTTTTTGGAAAACTTGGAACTTTTAGTTTCAATGGAAATAAAATTATTACAAGTGGTGGTGGTGGAGTAATAGTTACAAATGATAAAAAGTTAGCAAAAAAAGCAAAACATCTTACAACAACTGCAAAAATACCACACCCTTGGGAATATAAACACGATATGATTGGGTATAACTACCGTTTGGTTAATCTAAATGCTGCACTTTTAGTAGCTCAACTTGAACAATTGAATAAGTTTCTAAAAAATAAAAGAGAGTTAGCCCAAAAGTATAAAAAGTTTTTTAAGGAGTTTGATGATATTACTTTTATCAAAGAGCCTAAAAATTCCAAATCAAACTATTGGCTAAATGGTATAATTTTTAAAAACCAAAAACAACGAGATAAGTTTTTAGAGTTTTCAAACAAAAATGGTATAATGACAAGACCTATATGGACACTTATGAATAAACTAGATATGTTCAAAGATGCTCAATGTGGAAGTTTAAAAAATAGTAAATATTTAGAAAAAAGAGTTGTAAATATTACAAGTAGTGTGGTGATATAAATGAAACCTAAAATTCTTCTAATCGGTGGTGGTGGACATTGCAAAAGTGTCATAGATATAATTGAGAATGAAGATAAATATTCAATAGCAGGAATCATAGATAAAAAAGAGCTAATAGGAACAAAAGTATTAAATTATACAATAATAGGTTGTGATGATGATTTAGAACAACTCTTTTTAAAATATAAATATGCTATTGTTACTATTGGACATATCAAAACAAATCAACTAAGGGTAAAACTTTTTAATACTTTACAAAATATAGGATATACTATACCTACTATAATATCACCTCTTGCTTATGTTTCAAAATATGCCTTTATAGATAAAGGAACTGTTATTCATCATCAAGCTTTAATAAATGCAGATGCCAAAATAGGGAAAAATTGTATTATTAACTCTAAAGCTTTAATAGAGCATGATGTAGTTATAGAAGATAATTGTCATATCTCAACTGGAGCTATTATCAATGGTGGTGTAGTTGTATCTGAAAATACTTTTGTAGGTAGCAATGCAACAACTAAAGAGTATATTACAATTAATAAATTTATAAAAGCAGGAAGTTTAGTAAAATGAAACAAGTATTCATAATAGCAGAAGCAGGTGTAAATCATAATGGAAGTATAGAATTAGCAAAAAAGCTTATTGATACTGCAGTAGAATCTGGAGCAGATGCAGTTAAATTTCAAACATTCAAAGCTTCTAATCTAGTCAGTAAAGATGCCAAAAAAGCTAATTATCAAATACAAAATATGGATGATAATGATAACTCTCAATATAATATGTTAAAAAAACTTGAACTTGATGTTGATACACATAAAGAGCTTATAAAATATTGTCAAAAAAAAAATATAATATTTTTATCAACACCATTTGATAATGATAGTATTAAACTTTTAGATGAGTTAGGCTTAGAGATATTTAAAATTCCAAGTGGTGAGATAACAAATTTGCCATATTTAAGACAAATTGGAGCTTTGAGAAAAAAAGTAATTCTCTCAACTGGTATGGCAAATATGAGTGAGATAGAAGATGCCTTAGATATTTTAACAAAAGCTGGAACAAAAAAAGAGAATATCACAATTTTACATGCAAATACTATGTACCCAACCCCTTATAAAGATGTAAATCTAAAAGCTATGGTAACTATTGGAAATACTTTTGATATACCTTATGGATATAGTGATCATACACTTGGTATTGAAGTAGATGTAGCAGCTGTTGCTCTAGGAGCTAGTGTAATTGAGAAACATTTTACAATTGATAAAACTATGCCTGGACCTGATCATAAAGCATCACTAGAACCAGATGAATTAAAAGCTATGGTAAGTGCTATAAGGAATATTGAAATTGCTTTAGGAGATGGTATAAAAAAACCAAGTCCAAGTGAAATACCAAATATTATAGTTGCAAGAAAAAGTATAGTTGCAAAAAAAGATATTAAAAAAGGTAAACTTTTTACTATTAATAATCTAACTACAAAAAGACCTGCTAATGGTATTAGCCCAATGTTATGGGATGATCTGATCGGACGAATAGCTAGTAAAGATTATAAAGAAGATGAGTTGATATGATGGAGTGTAAATTTGATAACTAAAAAAGAGTTACATAATTATATTATTAAAAATGAAAATCAATATACAGAGTTTAAAACCTCATTTGGTAAAGAGGTTATAGAATCTGTTGTAGCTTTCGCAAATAGTTATGGTGGATATATTTTTGTTGGAATAAAAGACAATGGCACTATAAATGGAATTAATATAAATAATGAAACTTTAAAAGATTGGATCAATCAAATCAAAGTAAATACTCAACCAAATATCATAGTTGATATGCAAGATTTTGAAATAGATAAAAAAATAGTTGTTGCTATAGAAATCAAAGAATATCCTATTAAACCAATAGCATATAAAAACAGATACTATAAAAGAGTAAAAAATTCAAACCATCTTATGAGTTTAGATGAGATAGCAAATGAGCATTTAAAAAGTATAAACTCTAGTTGGGATTATTATATAGATGATAGACATGATTTTGATGATATATCACAAGAAAATATCATCAAGTTTATCCAAAAAATTGAAAAAAATCTTAACAAAACTTTTAATGATGACCCACTAACAATACTAAAAAAGTATGAACTTATCAAAGAAGACAAACTAACATTTGGTGCTTACTTGCTCTTTACTTCAAATAATTCATCATTAACTGCTTTTAGCATAGGAAGATTTAAAGATGATATAACTATTATAGATAATATAGATATAAATACTAATCTTTTTGAACAAATAGATAAAGCTATAGAGTTTATAAAAAAACATCTTATGACAGAATTTATTATCACAGGTGAGCCTCAAAGGACTGTAAAGTATGATTATCCACTTGAAGCTATAAGAGAGATAGTTATAAATATGATAGTTCATAGGGATTATAGAGATAGTGGAAACTCTATAATTAAAATATATGATGATAGGATAGAGTTTTTTAACCCTGGAAAACTTTATGATGATATTACTATAGAAAAACTTCAAAATGGTAATTACTCTTCAAGGACACGAAATAGAGCTATAGCAAAAGCCTTTAAAGAAGCTGGACTTATAGAACGATATGGCTCAGGAATAGTAAGAATAAAAGATGAATGCAAATTGCATGGGGTAATTGAACCAAAATTTGAAGAATTTGTGCATGGTTTTAGAGTAACTTTATATAAAGAAAAATTAAATGAGCCTGTAAATGCACCTGTAAACGCACCTGTAAACGCACCTGTAAACGCACCTGTAAATAGTTTTGGATTTGAGATACTGAAGCTAATTAAAGTAAATAATAAAATTTCTTATGATGAACTTGCTATTAAATTTGATAAAAATAGAACAACAATTATGAGAAATATAAAAAAATTAAAAGAGCAAAATTATTTAAAAAGAGTTGGTAGTGATAAAAATGGATATTGGGAAATTTTAAATGCAAAATAGTAAACGAAAAATTTGTGTAGTAACTGGAACAAGAGCAGAGTATGGGTTACTTTATTGGTTATTAAAAGAGATTCAAAAAGATAAAACTTTAAAACTTCAACTTATAGTTACAGGTATGCATCTAAGCCCAGAGTTTGGTTTAACATATAAAGAGGTTGAAAAAGAGTTTAAGATTACTAAAAAAATAAAACTTGCACTTAAAGATGATAGCTGTATAGGTATATCTAATGATATGGCAAAACTGCAACAAAAATTTACTAAAACTTTAAAAGATTTAACACCAGATATTTTAGTAATTTTAGGTGATAGATGGGAGATGCTAAGTGTATCTATATCAGCTATGCTATGTAATATTCCAATAGCTCATATCCACGGAGGAGAAACTACACAAGGTGCTATTGATGAAGCTATTAGACATAGTATTACAAAAATGGCTCATCTGCATTTTACAGCAACAAATAAATATAAAAAACGAGTTATTCAACTAGGTGAAAATCCAAAAAGAGTTTTTAATGTTGGCGGAATGGGTGTAGAAAATATTAAAAGATTAAAACTTTTAAGAAAAAGTGAACTAGAAAAATCTATAAATTTTAAATTTAACAAAAAAAATTTAATAGTAACTTTTCATCCAGTAACTTTAGAAACCAAAACAGCAAAAGAGCAGTTTAAAAATCTTTTAGAAGTAATTGATGATTTAAAAGAAACACATATAATTTTCACTAAAGCAAATAGTGATACCGATGGTAAAATTATTAACAAAATGATAGATGAATATGTAGCAAAAAACTCACATAAATCTGTTGCATTTACATCACTTGGACAACTAAGATACTTAAGTGCATTACAATATGTAGATGCAGTTATAGGAAATAGTTCAAGTGGATTACTTGAAGCTCCAAGTTTTAAAATAGCTACTATAAATATAGGCAATAGACAAAAAGGGAGAATAAAAGCAAAAAGTGTTATAGATTGTAAGCCTACAAAAAAAGATATTTTAAAAGCTATAGATAAAATCTATAAAAAGAAATTTGATATAAAACTACAAAATAGTAAAAATCTATATGAACAAAAAAAATATCCTAGCAAAAAGATTGTTGAAATATTAAAAGAGATAGATTTAGATAATATTCTTACAAAAAAGTTTTACGATATCACTACTACAAAGGATAATTATGAGTAATTTTAACCATTTTTTACTAGATGAACAAGCTACGATCAAACAAGCTTTTGAGACAATCGATAAAGGTGCTTTAAAAATAGCAATAGTTGTAAATCAAAATAAGCAAGTTATAGGAACTATAAGTGATGGAGATATAAGAAGGGCATTGCTTAAAAATTATACTTTAGATGATAGTATAGAAAATATATATTTTAAAACTCCATTTTTAGCAAATCAAAATGATTCTAAGCAACATATTATCAAAGAAGCTATCTCAAGACAACTATACCAAGTGCCTGTAGTAGATAAAAATAACTATCTAATCGATATAGTTGATATAGCAAAAGCTCTAAAAACACGAAAAAGAAAAAATAAAGTTATCCTTATGGCAGGAGGTTTAGGCACAAGATTACATCCACTTACACTTGATACACCAAAACCACTTTTAAAAGTTGGAGATAAACCGATACTTCAAACTATCATAGAAAAATTTGCTTCTAGTGGATTTGAGGATATTATTTTAAGTGTCAATTATAAAGCCAATATGATAAAAGAGTATTTTAAAGATGGTAAAGAATTAGGTGTTAATATCTCATATATCCAAGAGGAAAAAAGATTGGGAACTGCTGGAGCTTTAAGTTTATTGGAAGATATTCCCAAAGAGCCTTTTTTTGTAATGAATGCAGATCTTCTTACTAATATTGACTTTGAAAACTTTTTAGATTTTCATATGATACAAAAATCTCTTGCTACTATGGCTGTAAGAGATCAAGAGTATCAAATCCCTTATGGAGTAGTTACTACACAAGATAGTAAAATCTTATCTATAGAGGAAAAACCTACATATAAATATTTTGTCAATGCAGGAATATACCTTTTGTCTCCTGAAGTTTTAAAATATATCCCAAAAGATACTTTTTTCGATATGCCTACACTTTTTGATACACTTATAAAAGAGCAAAAAAATATTTTATCTTTTCCTATACACGAATATTGGCTTGATATAGGTAGAATGGAGGAGCTACAAAAAGCTCAAAATGAATATTTTGGAGTATTTCTTTAATGAAAACATTTTTAGCAATAATTCCAGCACGAGGTGGAAGCAAAAGATTACCAAATAAAAATATTTTGAACCTAAATGGCAAACCACTTATTGCATATAGTATAGAAGCAGCACTTCAAAGTAAATATATCAATAATGTAGTTGTAAGTAGCGATAGTGATAGTATCTTAAATATAGCAAAATCATTTAAAGCTCAAACTATTAAAAGACCAGACTATTTAGCAACAGATAGTGCAAAATCATTTGATGCTATAAAACATACTATTGAAAATATGCCACAATATGATTATATAGTATTGCTACAACCTACTAGCCCTTTAAGAGATGCAAATAATATTGATCAAGCTATAAATTTACTAGAGCAAAAAAATGCCGATGCGATAATATCTGTATCTGCAATGGAACATAGCCCATTATGGGCAAATACTTTAGATGATAATTTATCTATGAAAAACTTTTTAAAAGATGAAGTGTTAAATAAACGAAGTCAAGATTTAGAAACCTATTATAGACTAAATGGAGCAATCTATATAACTAAAACCGATAAACTTTTAAAAGAGGAAACATTTTTTCTAAAAGATAATATTTTTGCATATATTATGAATAGAGAAAACTCAATAGATATAGATGAAGATATAGATTTTCAACTAGCAAAAATTATTTTAGATAAAAAATGATATAATACACTTATTATTAATATCAAAAGGAAAAATATGAAATTTACAGGAACAAATGTATTAGTAACAGGAGCTAGTAAAGGTATAGGTAAAGAAATAGCAAAAACTTTGGCATCTTATGGTTTAAAAGTATGGATAAATTATAGAAGCAAACCAGAACTTGCAGATGAAGTTATGCAAGAGATTGTAGATACTGGTGGATCTGCAGCAGTTATCAAAGGTGATGTATCACTTGAAGATGATTGGAAAGAGATGATCAAAACTATAATAGATAGTGATGGTGCTTTATCTTATCTTGTAAATAATGCTGGAATTACAAAAGATAAACTTGCTATTAGAATGAGTGTAGATGATTTTGATGATGTGATAAATGCAAATCTAAAATCAACATTTATAGGGTGTAGAGATGCACTAAAAACTATGAGCAAGAAAAAATTTGGATCTGTTGTAAATATCAGCTCAATCGTAGGTGAGATGGGAAATGCTGGTCAAGTAAACTACTCTGCTTCAAAAGGTGGAACAAATACTATGACTAAATCTTTTGCCAAAGAAGGAAGTGCAAGAGGAATCAGATTTAATGCCGTAACTCCAGGCTTTATAGCTACTGATATGACAGATGAGCTAAAACCAGAAATCAAAGAGAATTATGAAAAAAATATTCCATTAGGAAGATTTGGAAAAGCTAGTGAAGTAGCAGATGCTGTAGCATTTCTTTTAAGTGATCACTCTAGTTATATTACAGGTGAAATTTTAAAAGTCAATGGTGGATTATTAGTTTAATTTAAAAAAAATATGTTATAATTACGAGAAATTTTATAAAAAGGACAACATTATGTTAGAAAAAGTAAAAGAAGTAGTGGTAGAACAATTAGATTGTGATCCAGCTGAAGTAAAAGAAGATTCAAAGTTTATCGAGGATTTAGGTGCAGATTCACTAGATGTAGTTGAGCTAGTTATGGCTTTAGAAGAAGAGTTTGATATTGAGATTCCAGATGAAGATGCTGAAAGTATCTTAACTGTTGGTGATGCTCTTAAATATATAGAAGATCACAAATAATCTTAACTTAATGATTTGCCCTGATACTTTTATATATTTAAAGGTATTAGGGTTTTTAGTAAATAAAATATAAACTTATAACTTTATTTTAAGCAATATCAATAGAATCTATTTTCATACTGATAAGATTTAAAAGAGAGTTATAAAATAAACACAATAGGAAGTATAAATATGCAAAGAGTTGTAATTACTGGACTAGGGATGATAAATTCATTGGGACATAATGTTAAAGATTCATTTAAAGCAATCGTAGATGGTGAGTGTGGAATAGATACTATTACACTATTTGATGCAAGTGATTTTTCTGCAAGAATAGCGGGTGAAGTAAAAGATTTTGACCCTACTGCAATATTGGGTAAAAAAGAAGCAAAAAAAGCAGATAGATTTATCCAACTTGGTATCCATGCAGCTCGAGAAGCTATGGATGATTCAGGGCTAACTACTGACAATAAAGTATCTGATGAAGTTGGAGAACAATTTGGTATCGTTGCTGCTTCAGGAATAGGAGGACTTGCAAATATTGAAAAAAACTCTATCATCTGTAGTTCAAGAGGTCCTAGTAAAATATCTCCATTTTTTATACCATCTGCACTTGTAAATATGCTAGGTGGATTTGTATCTATACAACATAACCTAAAAGGTCCAAATATTTCAGCTGTAACTGCTTGTGCTGCTGGAACTCATGGGATTATTGATGCTTATAAATCTTTAGTGCTAGGATCTGCTACTAAGATGCTTGTAGTTGGAGCTGAAAGTGCTATTTGTGGTGCTGGTGTTGGTGGATTTGCTTCTATGAAAGCATTAAGCACTAGAAATGATGATCCAAAAACTGCCTCAAGACCTTTTGATAAAAATAGAGATGGTTTTATTATGGGTGAAGGTGCTGGTGCATTGGTGCTTGAAACATTAGAAAGTGCTAAAGCAAGAGGTGCTAAGATATATGCTGAGATGATAGGTTTTGGTGAAAGTGGAGATGCTAACCATATCACAACCCCTACACAAGATGGTCCATATAGAGCTATGAAAGCTGCTTTCGATATGGCAAAAAGAAATAATGGTGAAGAGTTAAAAATAGATTATATTAATGCTCATGGGACAAGCACACCTGTAAATGATAAAAATGAAACTGCAGGTATCAAAAAATTATTTGGTGGTAAAGAAAACTGCCCACCTGTAACATCTACAAAAGGTCAAATAGGACACTGTTTAGGAGCTGCTGGAGCAATAGAAGCTATTATTTCTATTAAGGCTATGGATGAAGGTATTATACCACCTACAATCAACCAAATAGAAGCAGATGAAAATTGTGATCTTGATTATGTTGCAAACAAAGCAAGAAAAGCTGATTTAAATGTGATTATGAGTAACTCATTTGGTTTTGGTGGAACAAATGGTGTTATTATAATGAAGAAATTTGAAGATTAAAATATATAAAGTGAGTAAAAAATGGCAACATATTTAGATTTTGAAGAGAATATTAAAAAAATAGAAGATGATATTATTGTTGCTAAGACAAAAGCGGATGAATATGCTGTTACAATTTTAGAAAAAAAATTAGCTCAAGAGGTAGATAAAACATACTCTAACTTAACTGATTTCCAAAAACTAAAACTTGCTCGTCATCCAGATAGACCTTATGCCTTAGATTATATAAGGGGTCTTATGACCAAATCTTATGAGATTCACGGAGATAGACATCTAGCTGATGATACTGCTATTGTATGTTATTTAGGATTTATAGGTAATCAAAAATGTGTAGTAATAGGCGAACAAAAAGGTAGAGGTGTAAAAAACAAAATAAAAAGAAATTTTGGTATGCCAAATCCTGAAGGGTATAGAAAAGCCCTAAGAGCTGCTAAAATTGCTGAAAAATTTCAAATACCTATTTTATTTTTAGTAGATACTCCGGGTGCTTATCCTGGTATTGGAGCAGAAGAAAGATCTCAAAGTGAAGCTATTGCTAGAAATCTATTTGAACTAAGTGATCTAAATACAATCGTTATATCTGTTGTTATTGGTGAAGGTGGAAGTGGAGGAGCTTTAGCTATCTCTATTGGAGACAAACTTGCCATGATGAGATATAGTATATATAGTGTAATATCTCCTGAAGGTTGTGCTTCTATCTTATGGAAAAATCAAGATATGGTAGAAACAGCTACAAATGCTCTAAAAATCACACCAGATGATCTAAAAAAATTCGATCTTATTGATGACGTGATCAACGAACCACTTATTGGTGCTCATAGAGATAAAGATGCAGCTATTGCTAGTCTTGGTGATTATTTTTTAACTCAAGTTGCACAACTCAAAGAATTATCTGATGAACAAAGATATGAGCAAAGATATAAACGACTTATGTCTTTAGGAAGCTTCTCTTAATCATCTATTTTAAATAGCAAGATATTTTCATCTTGTTATTTTCTTAATTCAAAAGAGTCATTAATTGTTCTTTGGTAGTTTCAAAATCTTGTAATTGTTCTGTAGTTTGGGTTAAAAAATTTCTTATTTGCTCTTTTTTTGATAATGCTTGATCCAACTCTCTATCCATGCCAGCTTTATATGCTCCAACTCTTATAAGAACTTCATTCTCTTTTAAAAGTGATAAAACTCTTTTTAATCTTAGACAACTTTCATATTGCTCTTTAGTAATAACCTTATCAATAACCCTTGAAGCACTTTGCAAAAGATCTATAGGTGGATAATAACCCTGCTCTGTCAATTCTCTTGTAAGCACGATATGACCATCAAGAATAGATCTACTTTGATCTGCAATAGGATCAGTCATATCATCCCCATCTACCAAAACTGTAAAAAAAGCGGTGATTGTTCCTTTTTGATTTGATCCAGCTCTCTCCATAAGTTGTGGCAAAAGTGCAAATACTGATGGTGGATATCCTCTAGTAGCAGGTGGCTCACCACTACTTAAACCTATCTCTCTTTGTGCCATAGCAAATCTTGTAACTGAATCCATCATAAGTAAAACATCATGCCCTTTATCTCTAAAAAACTCAGCTATTGCCATAGCAGCAAATGCTCCATACTTTCTCATTAGAGCAGATTCATCACTTGTTGCAGTGACAATTATAGTATTTTCAAGATCATTATTTAAATTATAATGGATAAATTCAGGAATCTCTCTTCCCCTTTCCCCTATTAGTGCGACAACTTTAATCTGTGCTTCACAACCTTTTACAATCATACCCATAAGTGTAGATTTTCCAACTCCACTACCTGCAAAAATACCAACTTTTTGCCCTTTTCCACAAGTAAGCATAGAGTCTATTGATTTTACCCCTGTAGAGAATTTCTGATCTATAATACCTCTGTGTAGCGGCGAAATAGTTTTCTTATTAATAGGCGAATTTTCCTCTAAATCTTTAATTTTACCCTTACTGTCTATTGGCTCACCCAAAGCATTGACTACTCTTCCTAGTAGCCCATAACCACATGGTATTGTTAATCCATCTTTTTGTAAAAAAACTTTATCACCCAATCTAAACCCATCTATAAAAGAAAATGGTATAATTATAAATCGATCATTATTAAGCACAAATACCATACCTAATGCTGTTTGATGATTAGTAATAGATTCTATTTTGACAATATCCCCAACAGCTACTTCTAATCCATTTGCCTCAATAGTAGTAGCATTTATCTTTACAATCTCTCCAAAAGGTATAAATAGATTATTATCTATATTATTTAAAATATTATCTATATTCATCATAACTGATCACACATCTTTTTATAAAAATTATTGGCATTTTGCAACACTTTACACTTATTGATTATATCTTTATATCTCTCTTTTTTATTGAATTTTTTATACAATTTTGACATCTCAAAATATATATGTGCTTTTTGATTATCACTTATAACTCTTGGATGTAATAGTGCCTCTTGCAAATACACTAAAGCTTGTTTATAATTATCATCTAATTTAGCTAATTTTGCCATCTCTATCTCTACAAAAGGGGAATATATAAATGCTTTCATATTAAGTTGTTTATGATACAATTTTTTTAATATCTCTTGTGCTTTGAGATTATTATTATTTTTTATCAGATAAAGATAATATTTATAGTAAAAATCTACAATCTTTGGATTGTGTATATTATATTCTATATACGATGGATGCTCTTTAGCATATAGAAAAAACTGATCCATACTAGCAATACTATTTAATCTACCATAAACAATAAATCTATATAAAAACTCTTTTCTTTTTATTAGTTCATTATCTAACATATCAATCTTTTGAGTATATCTATAAGCATCATCTATATTATTTAACTCTAAAGCTACTTGCTCTAAATAAAAATATACTCTTGCATCTCTTGATTGAAGTAAACTATTTTTAACAATATCATAAGCCTTAAGTGTTGGTGTTTCTATCATACAATCAAAAAACTTATCACGATTAAGTTTATCTTTTATCAACTCTATTAAAGACTCTTTATTGATTGTATCTATAATTCCAGCTAATTTACTACATTTACCACTATTCAAATAGTATTTAATCATATTTGCATTTATCATATCCAAAACACTTTGAATATTTTTAAATCCAAATCTTTGACAAGTGGTATCTGATATTTTGAGATATATTTTTTTTAGTTTCTTAATCTCTTTATAATCTCTTCTTTTAGCAGAATTAAGTAGCTCTTGCAATAAAACTTTTTGCTCCATAGATTCAGATGATGGATATGTATTTGCAATCTGTGCTGGTTCTATCTCACCTTCTCTCATAAGTATCTCATCCATATTCATTCTTGCTTGTTTATAATATGGTGTTTTATGTTTTTGCACTATAAGATCACGATAGATATCTTTTGCTTTTTTTAAAGTATTAAGATTTTGACCAGCTATTTGCATATATATATTTGCTAACTTAAACTTAAATCTATTAACACTAGCAGGTTTTGTAGCATTTTCTATTAACTTATTTAATATCTTTATAGCAAATTCAGGCATATTTGCTTTTAATAATTTATCTATTTTTCTCATAGCTTTAAAACTATCATTTGCATAATATTGAATATTTTTATTTAGCACTTTATCTACTAAATCATATGCTTTATCTCTTTGTTTATTTAACATATAAGCATCAAATAGAACATCTGCCACAACTGTAGCGACCTCCATATTATTTGTTTGCACTAAAATCTTATATAAAATCCTTATAGCTGCACGATACTCTTTTTTATGCATATATATTTTTGCTAACTCTATTTTCCCATAAGCTTTAGATAATGGATCATCAAACACTTTATCTATAATTACAGCATAATATTTTGCATCATCCACTTTATTGATTTTTAGATACAGTTGAGTTAACAACTCATAAGCTTGAAGTAGATCATCTCTGTTTATTTCAGATCTATTGATACTTTTGGTTAATAAAGATATAGCTTTTTTTATAAACTTAACACTACCTCTTTTATATAAAATATCAGCATATAACACTATAGATCTTGATTTTAATAGTTGAACTTTATTTTTATCTCTAAATTGAACAATCTTATTATAAGCAAGTTCTAATTGACCCTCTTTTACTAACTGTTTAATATTTTCTAGCTTATAATTTGCAGATAAAATTTGTTTCTTTTTAAACTGCGAAATTTGATCTTTATCTTGATCTATAAAACTAAAATAAAAATCTTTCGCATATATAGAGCTTACTAATACAATACATAATAATATTTTATTCACTTATTTTCCCTTATAGATGTTTATTTTTTAATTTATACACATAACTAAAAATATCTGCAATAACTTTATAAAACTCTTCTGGTATCTCATCCCCAACTTCTAACTGATCATGTAAGGCTCTTGCTAAAGATGGATCTTCTACTATTGTAATATCATTCTCTTTTGCAATAGTTTTGATCCTTAATGCCATATAATCTATCCCTTTTCCTATAATTTTAGGAGCATTTGATTTACCCTGCTCATATTGTAATGCAACAGCATAATGTGTAGGATTTGTGATCACTACATCAGCTTTTGATACATCATTTAACATTCTTTGTCTAGCCATTTTCATCTGTATTTGACGAATCCTACCTTTTATCTCAGGGTTTCCTTCAATATTTTTAAACTCATCTTTAATCTCTTGTTTACTCATCTTTAGAGATTTGATATAGTAGTATTTCGTAAAATAAAAATCTATTATAGCAAAAATGATTATAATTAACAAAATAGCTGCTAAAAAATATCCTATTAATTTAGCAATTATATCTAAAGAAGCCCCAATACTCATATCCATCATAGATATAAAATCATTTGCACTTATTGAGATAATTACAACCATCACTGCAAAAATGAGTAATAATTTTAGTATAAGTTTTAAAGCCTCTAACCCTTTTTTTAAACTAAAAATATTTTTAAGCCCAGATATTGGATTTATTTTAGATAATTCAAATTTTAAAGGGACAAATATAAATCCAAACTGCATCACATTAAATGCAAATGCTAAGATTAAAACCAAAGCAAAAATAGGAAAAAGTGCTTTTAAAAGCATAAATATTACTGTATAAGATAAACTAAAATATATAGATGGATCGATATCTTTACCAATAAAACTAAAAATATACAACATCATCTCTTTTAGATCTTTAAATAATGGTGTTGAAAAAAATAGAAGATAAATAGATGTAAAAAATAGTATCGCAGCACCTGGAACTTCAGCAGATTTACCTACATTTCCATCATTTCTAGCATCCTCTAGTTTTTTGGAGGTGGGATCTTCGGTCTTCTCTTCTTCATCAGCCATAGCTATCTCATTTAACTAAATTTATTTATAAAATATGATGTAAAAAGATCAGCAAAAGTAGATAATCCTAACATCATAAATAAAAATATCAAAGTAAATTTAATCTGAAAAGTTACTATAAAAGGTGAAAATGATGGCATAGATTTTGTTCCATATCCATAATAAACATCCATAATAAATCCAATAAAAAACAAAGGAAAAGCAAATGAAAAAGCAAAAGCAAACATATTTGTTATCTCTTTTGTAATCATAGCTATCCCATTGTATGAAAATATATCAAATGTCCCTAAAGATATCATCCCAAAACTATGATACAACATAGTAATCGTTACCTCATACATACCTGTTTCAAAATACATCACTAAAACAATCATATATAAAAATCTACTGACGATTCCTTGTTGTGTTCCTGTTGTTGGATCAAACATATTTGCCATAGATAAAGTAGTAGCATAACCTATAAGATCTCCTATAATCTGTATAGCAGAATATATAATTTGCACCAAAAATGACCCTACAAGTCCAATAGTAATCTCACTCACTAGAGCACCTATGAAATTAGATGGATCTAAAATACTACTATTATAATCAACCAAAGGGAATAAAAAAATAGAAAAATAAAATGACAATGCTGCTCTTAAAGTTGGATTTACAGATTTATGTCCAAAGATTGGCATAAAAGCCATAAATGCTAAAACTCTAGCAAAAAGTAATAAAAAAGCTAAAACTGTATTTTGATCAATTAAAGATATTAAAGCTTGCATTTTTACATATAATCATTTGATGCTGTATCTACTTCAACCTCATCTGCAATCGCTTGATTATTAGAAACAATATCAACATCTTGTATCTCAGATTCATATTGTTGTCTTGCTTGTTCAAATGATTGATTTGATGAATCAGATTGCATTCCAAAATTCAAAGATATATTAGTTGAACTATTATTTGTATTAAAAGTTCTATTTAAAGCATTTTGTAAAGCACTTTTATTATCATTAAAAGCATCAAGAGTATTACTATTTGACATATTCATAGATATATCCAAACTTTTAGAAGATTTATTGCTTTTCATCACAACAGAGATACTACCTAAATTTGCTGGATTTAGATCCATCTTAAATGATGTAACAGGTGGTTTATAGTTTAGATACATATTTCTAGCTATTTCAGACATAAACTGACCTGCTTGTTGTCTAGCACCTATTATTTTTGCTTGTAAAGCTTTAACTGCATTATTTGGAACAACTACCTCTATAATTTTATCTTCTATTTTTGCTTTGGTTGCTTTATCTGGCAAACTATTACTATCTACATCATCTTTGAGTGTTATATCTTGTAAAATATTATTTTGCTCTGCCATATCTTTAGGTAAGATTTTACCTATTGAGTTATTCTGTTTTATATTATTTATTTTTTGATCCACTTTATTTGAAGTATTATTTAGATTTAGATGACTCAAACTTTTTGTAGATAGATTTTTAGTTGTATCAAGTGTTGATTTATGTGCTATTTTATCATCTTGTTTAACCTCATCAATAGTTATATCTTCTAAATTTAGATCAAGTTTATTAGCACTTTCTTTAATGCTTTGCACAGTTTGTTTTGAAAGTTCATCTTTACTATCTTTGACAATTTTTAATTCAGTGATATTTTTTGATACTCTTTGTTCACTTAAAACTATAGAGGCATTAAAACTCTCTTTTGTTGTTATAGTTGTTTGCTTATGTGTTGTAACTTTTTTGTTAGTTGATTTACTTTTAGTATCTATTTGAGTTATAGTTTTAGTAGTAGTTTGTGTTGATTTAGTTGATTTAGTTGATTTAGTTGATTTATTTGATACTTCATTCTTACTAGAAGTAGTATTTTGCACTATAATTTTATCTATTAAAGATAATGACTCAAGATTTTTACCATCTATATTTGAATTTGATATATTATCGTGAGCTGTTTTTTTTGTTTTTTTATCCTCTTTAGATTTGTTAGATTTAATAGTATTGCTTATATCTTCTATCTCTTCTAATTTTACTTCATCTGATGATTTAATCTCTTTAGTAGCTACTTGAGGTGTTATTTTTTTATCTTGGTTAGTTATTTGTGGCTTTGATAATTTCTCTTTAGTTTTGTTTATTTTAGTATCTTTAGAGATATTATTTGCTTCTTGCTTTTGTGATTTTTCATCTAACTTTTTACCACTAGATATAATATCTGTATTAATAATCTCTTTTTTAGAGTTATCTTTTGGATTTTCTATTTTTATCTCTTGTTTAGCTTTAATATTACTTTTTATATCTTTTGGATTTTCTATCTTTATCTCTTGTTTAACTTTATCTTCGATTTTAAGTTTATTAGGACTAGATATATCCTTTTTATCTTGTTTAATTTCAATTTTATTAGATATATCTTTTTTAGAATCATTTACTATTACTATCTCTTTTGTTTTGACCTCTTGTTTAGTTTTATCTTTTATTTCAGTTTGATTTTTTTTAATAGTTTGTTTAGCATCTATTACTAACTTATCCAACAAAGATATATTTGATTTGGTTAGCTTTGAGTCTATCTCTTTTTTAGTTTGTTTGATTGGATCTTGTATTGTATCTTTTTGTAAATTTTTAGTATCTTTGTTTATCTGTATTTTAGTGCTATTTTTTAAAGCACCTTGTATTGTTTTAGTTTGTTTTGTTTTATTTTCATCTGTAGATGTTGATTTAACCATCATATCAAATAAAGATGGTTTTGATTTAGTATCTTTAGAGTTTAATGATTTAACACTATTAGTTTTTGAAGATGAACTTTTTGACCCATCTGTTTTAGTTGTTTTTGCACTTTTTGCTAAATTAGTCAAATCTACAGACATTTTATCACCTTTTTATATTACGATTTAATAATATCTAATGTTTTCGTATCCATCGTTTTTTGAGTCTGAAAAGAAGATACATTTGCTTCGTATGATCTCATAGCTTCTATTAGATCAACCATCTCTATTACAGGATTTATATTTGGATATGCTACATAACCATCTTTATTTGCATCTGGATGATTTGGCTCATATTTCATAATAGGCTTATCTTTACTATCAACTATAGCTTGAACATTTACACCTGTAAGTAATGCTTGATTTGCTATACCATTAGATGAACCATCTTTAGAATCCACAGATTTTGTAAAATCAATATTATCTTGATTTTGTGCTTGTAGTAAAACATCTTCAAAAATTACATTTTTCTTTTTATAAGGACTACCATCTGTAGTATGTGTAGTTTGAGCATTTGCTATATTTTCACTTACAACATTTATCCTTGTTCTTTGAGCTGACATCCCTGATGTTGCTACATTATATCCATCAAAAAAACCCATCATCTACTCCTAAACTTGCATAGCCATTATTTGTTTATATGCACCTAAAGCTTTGTTTTTTACTTCTAGTCCCAATTTCAAACTCAATTCTGCTTCTTGAATTTGTTGCACTGCTTGTTGTAGATTTTCAACTTTACCTGTTGCTATATCCTCCATAGCATCATAAGCCTGAACTTGCTGTGTATTTACATCAATCATAGCATCTTTTAAAACATCTGAAAATGAACTACCAGATACTTTAGATGTCTCATTTGATTTTTCACTACCTAAACTACCTATTGAACCTACTGAACTTAATACTTCACCTATATTCATAACTTACCTCCTCTATTTTGTTTGACCAACAACTTCAGATGATTTAATCTGTGCCTCTTTTAATTTTAACTCATTTATTAAAAGATCAAGCTTATCCTCTATTGTTTTATATTTTGTAATATCCTCATGAGCTTTTAAATCATATAGCAAAATCAACAACGACAACATCAAATTTGCTAAACCTTTAAATGCTATTGTTACCATAATAGTTCCAAAAATCATCTCTAAAGGTGTATAACTACTAGCATTTATCGTAAAAAATATCAATGTTGCAAAAAAACCAGCTGCAATATATGTATCTAAGATTTTACTTTGAACTATCTTTTTTGTAAAATTCAATATAATCATACATTACCCCTTTTTAATTCTAATAAAATTTTACTCACTATATTATCCAGATCTAAAGTAACTTGATCACTTAAAAACTCTTTAGTAAAAAGCTTTCTAAGTCGCCCTGTTACTTTTACATTTTGTGTATCACTTATACTCCCTATATATTTTACCATAAAATTCTTATTTAATCTATTTTTTTGAGCTAATTCTTTCAAAGATTTTGTAATTGTTTCCCCAATCAACTGTTTGTTGGTCTGATTAAAACATAAAAAAAGCTCTTTTTTTGTTTTGCTAAGCATTTTTATTAGTGCATAGGCATCTGTAATTGCACTTGGATCTGTAGTAGTTATTGCCATTATAATATCTGATATATCTAAAAACTCTTGCACATACTCATTTATTCCAGCACCTGTATCTATAAGTAGCACATCATATCTATCTAAAGATACAATATCATGAATAAGTCTTGAAAAAAGCATACTATTATTATTTTTTATATATTCATATCCACTTTTTCCTGCACATAAAGTTATCTTAACTTTCGCACCAAATATTTACAAGAAATATCTCTAAATCACCACATTTATCATCTTTAACCTAAAAACTATTAGTGTTATTGACATCTATAAATTAAGTATAAAAAAGTAAGAAATAATTTTAAAATTCATT
>OBKJ01000035.1_pt1 | contig 26901 bp, 22 predicted proteins | sample 1496181 | NCBI WGS metagenome assembly OBKJ01 (sample SAMEA3696446, study PRJEB22514) | metagenome | biome: water; feature: marine; material: hydrothermal vent | place: Pacific Ocean | collected 2014-08-12 | depth 1521 m | reverse complement strand
CTAAGGAATTAGCTGCTTGATTGAGGTGAAATTGCACTTATGATTTGAATGGGCGTCTTTAATTTCTTCTTTTGAACTTTCTGCCGTGATTATAGCAAGATTCTCATAAGATTGACTAATGTTATCTGTAATGAGGTCTCTATCAGTGAAGAGTATATCATATGTACCTGACGAGAGTTCATCCTCAAGTGAATTTATATCATCTATGATTTTATAGTCATATCCCAGATTTTCAATTACTTTAGCTAAAACTCTTTTTTCTAAAAGAAACTTTTTAGCGATTAAAATCTTTTTATCTGTAGGTACAGCTATAACAGAATCTTCTTCTATTAGATCGATTTCTGATATCGGCTCTTCATCTGGAATCAGTTCAATTACATCAGGTGTCGGCTCATTTTTAATATTTTGTGTTTTTTCAGAGATTTCATTTTTCCCCTCTTCTGCGGATACAGTTTTCACTTTATTTGATAAAAATTTGTTTAATATATAAAGTAACTCAGTGGTTTCAATGGGCTTGGTTATATATTCATCCATTCCTTCTCCAAGGAATCTTTCTCTGTCACCTTTAAGTGCATTTGCTGTCAACGCAACAATAGGAACATGTGGTACTTCTTCGTCTTCTTCATAGTCAAGTATTTCATGTGTAGCTTCAATACCATCCATGACCGGCATTTGAATATCCATAAAGAGAAGGTCATAACTGTTGTTTCTGCGTTTTTCAAAACATTCAAGACCGTTATTTGCCAGATCAACCGTAATACCATGCTCTTCCAAAATACGTTTAATAAGTTTTTGGTTGATAATGTTGTCTTCGGTGACTAAAACTTTTGCATCAAACTTTGTTATCTGAGACGATAGAGATTCATCGATAAGCTGAGGTGTTGTATTTGCACTTTTGCTTAATATGGCTTTAATCTTTGAAAGTGTTACAGGTTTAAAGATCACATTGTCTTGATCAATACCCATCTCTTCGATCTTATTACGACTCGTTACGTTTGCCAAAACAATAAGTTTTGATCTATCGATATTGGCAACAGCATCTATAATATTTTGTTTTGCCTTATCTATATCGATCCAATAGCTTTTACATATATTCTTGTCATTTAATTCTTTAAGTTCACCAACGGATTCAAAATGTTTGACTGATGGACCAAAATAATTAAAGTATGCTTCTAAATAACTGTCAAGTTTTGTCGGGATCTCTTGTTGATACTTGCCAATAGTCATATCTGTAAAGGCATGTGCATAATTTATATCTGTAGATGCAACCTCTTCAAGTGGTATACTGAAATAGAATGTTGTACCATGGTCTTTTGTGCTCTCAAGCTTAAGTTCACCACCCATGAGTTCAACAAATTGACTCGAAATAGTCAGTCCAAGCCCTGTACCGCCATATTTTCTTGTAACAGAAACATCTGCTTGGGAGAATGCGTCAAAGATACGTGCTTGCTGGTCTTTTGTCATACCAATACCATTATCCTGGACAGAAAACTTGATTCTAGGGGTTGTTTCATTTTCCTCTTGTACTTTTTCAATTTCAAGATTAATGGTTCCACCATAACTTGTGAATTTAATGGCATTACTGAGAAGATTAATAATAATCTCTTTAATCTTGGTTGGATCACTCTTTAGTTTGTTACTGATAGTTGGATCCATATAGAAGTTAAGGTCGATATTTTTCTCAGCGGCACCGACAGCATAGGTCTCTACGGCACTTTCAAACTCTTCAGCTGCATCAAATACAATATTTTCAATTTCAATTTTATTGCTCTCGATTTTTGAAAGGTCAAGAATATTGTTGATAATACTTAACAGGTTTTCCGAACTTTTATCAATAATAGAAAGGAATTCTTTTTGTTCATTCGTAAGCTCTGTACTTCTCAGAATTTCTGTAAATCCAACAATACCATTGAGCGGTGTACGAATTTCATGTGACATATTTGCAAGGAAGAGTGACTTTGCTTCATTGGCTTGAAGTGCTGACAGTTTATCTTCTTTTGCTGTGTCTACCAGTGTCTCAAGGAATTTATAGGCCTCTTTGGTTCCTTCATGCGTATCCAGATCAATATTTTCGATAGAAGCCGTATCTGAAGAGAGATATTGATCACTGCTTTTCATCTCATTAACAGCTTTGTTTAGTACATCTTCAAGTTCTTCAATGTTTCGTGTAATATCTCGTGTAGTTGTGTATCCCAGGTATGCCAAGATGAAACTCAACAACCAGATAGCTGTTGCAATGGCAAGAAGGAAGAGCTGTTTCTGGAGGAAAACATCACTTTTCTTCCATAAAGCATTTGAAACGATAAGTTCTGCTTTAGCGAAGAGTGATATTTTTTGTGTTTGAAGGGTAAACCAGTCTATAGCCTCTTCTGCATAGTCACCGTTATCCACATCCGTTTGAATAGCTGATGAAGTCTCAGCAAGTTCTGTTAATATCTCTTTGGCTTTAGGGGTAGCGAGAATTTGTTGTAATTGTTGGCGTAGTTGTGTATTTGTAACTTGTTTGAGGTCGAAAATATTTGCTTTTGTTTTAAATTCATCCCACAGTGCAATTTCATCAAATGACATAGAAGCTTTTTGGGTCATGTAATATGAAATGAATCCTCTTTCCAAACCGGCATTCTCTTTTACTGTATAAAGCTGAGAGAGGGTTGATATAAGCGAAGAGATCTCTGTATCAAGTGCAAAGTTTTTAACCTGTAAAAGATTATTGAGAATAGGATGAGAGAGTTTTTTTGTATATCCATCAAAAAATATTTTTTTAAAATCTGCATCAGGGGTGTCTACTTCTTTTCTAATGGCCGGAAGTGTGCCAAGATTTGCTAAAAGTATCTGATATTTATTTTTATCAAGAGATGTGTCTTCACCTAGTACTTTAAGAAGAAAAGGAATATAACTTGTATCTTTTGTTACTAAATTTGTTTTTAGATTCTGAAAAGCTTTATCTGTACTTTTTCTCTGTTTATGCAGTGAATCCAAAAATTCTTTCTTGTCACTTCCAAGGTAGAGAGCAGATAAACCACGTTCTTTACCAACCTGGGTAAGAGACTGGCTGAGATGGGCATTATTGCCCAGTAACGTTTTTAAGGTATTTGCTTTTTCAAAGTTTAAATATGAAGTTACAAAGAAATAACTTGATAATAAAATAAGAAGCAAAATTGGCACTAACCCAATTAGTTTAAGTCTGTTACGTATAGTCATCATCTATTCCTTTTATTTTGATGTGAGATTCATTTGTGTTTCCAAGGACAAGAAATGTCCCCAATAATATTTGATCAAATTTTCCATGTTGCTGATGTCTTTAGAAAACTGTATTTCATAAAGTGTATCGGAGAGTGGATTAATACGAAGATTGCTTGATGCTCCTTTAAGCAGGTGACCTATTTTCTGAATAGTTTTCAAGTCACCTCTTTCATATGCCTCTAACATTTTTTCTGTTTCATCATGTGCCTGTTTGATAAAATCATGAACAAATTCCTCAATAAGTTCTACAGGTAGATTTAAATCCTTTGCAGCTTCCTCCAGCTGAAAGTCAAAGTGTATAGGTTTGACATCATCAAGGTTAATCCTATCAAACTTTTTAGTCTCTGTATCAGATTCATTTTTTGCTGCAGATGAAGATTTTTCTTTCTGAATATCTATAGAATCTAGCTCTGATCCGGAAGAAATCAGTCGGGCGAGTGTAGCATAAAAAGCTTTTATATATGTATCCTGATCGGTTCCTGAGGCATTTTCGATCTGTGTTAAAATTTCAGTAACAACAGGGAGGTGTAAAACATGTGAAAGATGAGAGAGAGTGTGAATGGCATTAGAGCGTTTCTCTTCTTGGGTACTTTGAAGGTCTTTTTCCAGGGAGAGTGCTGTATCAATATATTCATTTAAAAAAGTATTGTAATCCTCACTTGAAATACCTATTTTCTGACTAATATTTTCTATATCAATAAAAATAGGAGAAGTAGCATCTTCTGCTTGTGGTATTTCATCTATCGCATTTTCAGGTGCATTAGGCAAAATCAGATCAAAAAGTTCCTTCTTGTCCTCTATGTCCTCTTTTTGACCTTCTGCCTTATTGAACTCTTCTGAAGTATCATCTGCAATGGATATTTCATTCTCTTCGGATATTTCTAAAGCTAAAAGGTCTTCCATAGGTGCAGGATCATTATTTATGGTTTCTTTTGCTTCGGAAGGCAGGGTGAGATTAAAAAGTTCATTTTCATTTTCTTCAGCAGTTTCTGCTGTATCCAAGAATTCCTCTATAGAAACAGCTTCATTATCTATTGGTTCTTCAGAGGATATCAGGAGTTGGGTTAAAGTGATGTTCCCCAATATACCTGAAAGATCAGTATTTTCTATATGATAGGTTTCTGTATCCTGAGCGGTTGTAATAGTGATTTTTTTATCTTCTGATGACGGGGAGAATGCAATGTCTCCTAATGCAATTTTTCTATAAAGTTCATCTATATTTTCTACGCCAAGCAGGGCCAGTAGATTAGAATCAACAGCGATAAATTGATTGTTTTGGTTGGTGATATAGTACATGTCTGAGCAACTCCTTTTTAATTATTTTCTTTTGCTACTAAATCTTTATAAATAGGTATGCTTTCTGCTATTTCAGTTTCTGAAGCAGGTCTTCTTGCTGCACTATACCCGGTGATATTCCCATCAGTCTCTATAGGCTAAATATATGAATAAACCCAGTAATATTTACCGTCTTTTCGAAGATTTTTAACAATCCCTGTCCATGCTTTTCCTGCTCTCAAAGTATCCCATAGCTCTTGAAAAGCTGCTTTTGGCATATCCGGATGCCTTACAATATTGTGATTTTTCCCTGTGAGTTCTTTTTTTGTATAGCCTGCAATTTCACAGAATTTTCTATTGGCATAGGTAATGATGCCTTTCAAATCTGTAGAGCTTACGATTAAACCATCTTCAAAAGTATATTCTTCATCTATGGGGGTAGGTCTAGTCATGATTTTCCTTCCTTCTTAAGGTGCTACTACTCCAGTGTTCCCACTAAAAATTTGTCTATTAAGACTTTATAACAATTAAACTAAAAATAGAATGAATTAAGAAGTTTTTAGTAAAAAATATCAAATAAAGTACGATTATGGATTATTATTTTTGATAATATTTGAAATTTTCTTATTTGTAACTTTCTCAATATCTTCTTTGGAAGCAGTCTCAATGGCTTCAAATGTCCCAAAGTAATCGATTAGCTTTTTTACAGTCGCTTTACCTACCCCTTTTTTATTCAGCAGAGAGATCTGTGTATCTTCTTTACGTTTTTTGTTTTGGTGGTAGGTAATAGCATATCGATGTGCTTCATCTCTTTGCCGTTGAATCCAGTGTAAACGTTTGTCATTTGGCTTAAGTTCGATAATACCATTGGTGGTGTAAAGTATATCTTTTGCTGCACCTTTTGCCCTATGTGCCTTTGCATCCAGTTTTTCCTTCGCAATAGCGATGACATCTAAATTAATGTTTTCTTCTTTAAGTAAAGTAAGAGCAAGATTGAGGTTTGCCTGACCTCCATCAAGTATCCATAGATCTGGTGCGGGGTATTTCTTAAAGTCTGCTATGCGACGTGAAAGCATCTCTTGCATCTGCCCATACTCATCTCTTTGATGCAGTATATAGCGTCTATAGGCACTTTTGTCCCATGTTCCTTCATCCCAGACGACCATACCTCCAACGGTAGCAATTCCCATCATGTGTGAGTTGTCAAAAGTCTCTATGCGATAAGGGATGATGGTGAGATCAAAGAGGTCTGCTATCTTTTGCTCCATCACTGTATCCTTCTGCTTTGTACGTAATAACTCTTCACAATTTTGTAGTGCCAAAGTGATAAGTTTAGCTTTGGATCCACGTTGTGGAGTAAGTATTTCTATTTTTTTCCCAAAACGTGTTGTGAGTGTCTGGGCTACCTGTTGGCTGTCTTCAAAGGCATGAGCAGTAAGAATTTGTTTACTTACCTTGGGTGTATCAAGAGTATAAAACTCTAATAGCGCTTGTTTATAGGCTTCATTCTCATCAAATATATGTGTATGTCTAAAGTAGGAGTATGTAGATGAAATGATTTTTCCCCCACGCATAAAGAGTTTAACGATGACACCCCGCTCATCTCCACTTTGAATGGCAAAAATGTCAAGGTCAAGACCATTGGCTAAATCGATATTGGATGAGAGGGTAAGGGAAGAGATGGCTTGAATACTGTCTCTTATGCTGCCTGCCTCCTCATACCTCTCTTGTATCGCAAGATTTGTCATTTTCTCTTCCAGTATAGAGAGTAGCTTTTTTCGTTTGACTATAGAAGTTTTTGCCTCATTGATTATCTCAGCATAATCTTGAGGTGTGACCTTTCCTTCACAGGGAGCAAGACATTTTTTTATTTGGTAAAAAAGACATGCTTTCCCTTCTCTGAGACAAGATTTTTTTTGTACTAAAGGGTAGACTTCATAAAGTGCGTCCAGCAAGGCTTTGCCCCCGGCAGGAAAAGGACCGTAATAGGTAATATTTTTTCCTTTCACTACTTTTCTGGTGATCTCAAATCGAGGATAATCTACAGATTCATCAATATAAATATAGGGATAGGTTTTGTCATCTCTCAGTAAAATGTTGTATTTCGGTTTGAGTTGTTTGATGAGAGAATTTTCTAAAATGAGTGCATCTTCTTCTGTACCCACAACAATATACTCTAGTTTTTTTGCTTCATAGAGCATTTTTAGGATACGTGAACTTTGGCTGATATTTGGTTGGAATTCAGGAGTGAATCTCCAATAGCTCTTGACTCTATTTTTAAGGTTCTTCGCTTTCCCTACGTAAAGCAGTTTACCCTTTTTATCAAAATACTGATAGATTCCTGGAGTGGATGGAAGGTTTTGAATTACAGATCGCATTTTATGTACCTGAAGGGGTGATGATTGCTTTAATATGTGCTTTGATATGTTCAAACTTTTCTCTAAGTGATTTATCTTCACATTCTATTTCAAATTTGCTACTGGAAAGTTCCTCATAATAGGGAATGGTTGTGGTATCCTCTTGTACTTTTGCTACAGGATGATATTTACTGTGGAAGACAACTACCTTATCTGCTTTCATCATCGCACATTCATTATCAAGTGAAGCAAGCTGGGTTAATACGCTTTTTAATAAATCTCTATTATAATTAAGTTCCATTTTAAAGCCAGGGTGAGTAACGGCTACAAAAAGTGTATCATTTTTGATATAAACAAATGCGATAGCCTTTTGCCACTTTGTTCCTAAAAGAGAGAGATACTTTTTGTAACAGCTCTGTTGTTTTAAATATCTAAATTGAGGTTGATTATTAAGATGAGACAAAATCATAGACGCTTTTTTCATATATTTATTATAACATTTATTTGCTGTATGGTTATGGCAGGATGTGGACATAAAACAAATCCTGTGTATGTACCGGATAGTGAGCAGGCAGCAGGCAGTAAGTAGCAATGAAAGAAAGTTATAAAAGGATTGGTTTGCAAAAATATGATGTATTGATCATTGGTGCGGGTATTGCGGGATTGTATGCTGCGATGCAGTTGCCTCAAAGTAAAAAAGTATTGGTTGTCTGTAAAGATATCCCTTGGGAGTGTAACACTTTTTATGCACAAGGTGGAATGGTCACAGCTTTAAATGAAGCAGACATCCCTGTGCATGTAAAAGATACTATGGCAGCCGGGGCATACCATAATAACAAAGAAGCGGTAGAGATACTTTCTAGAACTTCACTTGAGACTACAGCTGATATCATCACCAAGGGGATGGAATTTGATAAAGATGAAGAGGGGAATCTGCTCTATACTAAAGAGGCGGCGCACTCAGTAGCACGCATCCTCCATGCCGGCGGTGATGCTACAGGACGTTATATGCATTACTTTATGATGGTACAAAATAAACATCAACTTCAGAAAAATACACTTGTTTATGATCTGCTCATTGAAAATGGTCGATGTTATGGGGTAAAAGCAACGGTTAATTATGAACCGACAACTATTTATGCGGATGATGTGATTATCGCATCGGGGGGTATAGGTTCACTTTATGCGTACAATACAAACTCTCGTACGGTCAGTGCTGATATACATGGTATTTGTGTAGAAAAAGGTATTGAGTTGGAAGATATGGAGTTTATGCAGTTTCATCCAACAGTATTTGTAGATACTCCTTATGCCAGAAAACTGTTACTTACTGAAGCACTTAGAGGGGAAGGTGCACATATAGTAGGGGAAGAAGGAAATCGTTTTCTCTTTGACTATGATGAACGAGGAGAATTAGCCAGTCGTGATATCGTAGCAAGAGGTATTTTCGATTATAAGAAAAAGAGAGGTGAAAATGTATACCTGAATTTTTCTATGTTTGAAGAAAAATGGTTTCATGAACGTTTTCCCAATATCACACGGACTTTTGAAGCTTTGGGGTATCATTTCCCAAAAGACAGGATTTCCATCTCACCGGCATTTCATTATGCCAATGGAGGCATCAAATGTGATACTCATGGTTGCATACCTGGAATGGAAGGGCTTTATGTTATTGGTGAGGCAGCCAGAACAGGAGTGCATGGAGCAAATCGTTTGGCTTCCAATTCATTACTCGAGGGGGTGGTTTTTGCAAAAAGGGCAGTAGACCATCTTTTGGGTAAAGGACATCAGGTAGTAAAAACACCTACTTTTGAGAAGGATTATGGTAATATTCTGCACAAAGAAAACGATAAGATATATAAACAAAAACTGCGTCAAGTGATGTGGGATGATATAGGGATTATCAGGACAACCAAAGGTTTGCATGAAGCAAAAAACATTATCTATGATATGAAAAATCATGAGATAGGACGTCTGCTTCAGTTACGTCTCAATACTGCTTCTGCCATCGTTGAAGCAGCATTGGCACGTACAGAGTCTTTGGGGTCACATTATATAGAAAAGTGACTCGTTGCTGAGTTTCCTGCTGACAAGCATTAAAATGCAGTACATGTGATGCATTAAATGAAAAGTCGTAAGGAAACTTAGTGTTAGGGTAACAAAAAAAAGGGGGGCTTTGCTCTCTTCTTTGCATCATAATAAAATTAAGGAATAAAATGCACGACTTACATTTAACCACTACATGGGTAGGAATACTCTCGCTGATTGTATTTGTCACAGGATACTACTTCATCGCTACAGAAGACAAATACCATATCAATAAAGCCAAACCGGCATTATTTGCAGGTACAGGTATTTTTATGCTTATCGGTCTTTACTTTTCGATCAATGGATTGGATGGACATGCACTTGAAACAGAAGTAGAACATCTTATCGTAGAGATAGCAGGGATTTTCTTCTTCTTGTTGGTTGCAATGACGTATATCGAAGCAATGATAGACAGAGGAGTCTTTTCTGCACTCCGTTATAACCTGGTCTCTAAAGGCTACAGCTATACAAAGCTCTTCTGGGTAACAGGTCTTTTGGCATTTTTCATCTCTCCTGTTGCAGATAACCTTACTACAGCACTCATCCTCTCTACTGTACTGATTACCATAGATAAAGAAAACAGAGCATTTTTGGTACCGGGAGCCATCAATATCGTTGTGGCTGCAAATGCAGGAGGTGCCTGGTCTCCATTTGGCGATATTACGACTTTGATGGTATGGGTAGCCGGTAAAGGTTCCTTTACAGAGTTTTTATTTTTATTCCCCGCTTCTATCTTAGGCTGGTTCGTGACAGCATTTTTACTGAGTCGTTTCGTTCCGGATGGACAACCACCGTTTAATGCAGATGAGAAAAAAGTAGAAATAGGAGAAGGCGGAAAAACAATTATGGGGCTTTTTGCTCTGACTATTGCTATGGCAGTGGTTTCTCATCAACTATTACACCTCCCTGCGATGTGGGGTATGATGTTTGGTCTGGCGATACTTAAAATGTATGTTTACAAGATCAATATCAGCGCTTCTCCAACAAAGCTCAATGCATTTTCCTGGATAGCCAAAATCGAAAATGATACACTGCTTTTCTTCTTTGGTATTCTGGCGGCAGTAGGCGGGCTCCACTTCTTAGGTTTCCTGGAATACTTTACGGCACTCTATGAGCAGTTTGGTGCTACGGCAGTAAACATTGGTGTAGGATTCCTTTCAGCCATCGTAGATAATGTACCGGTCATGTCTGCAGTAATTAAAGCAGATCCAAATATGGGTACAGATGTACAGGCACAATGGATGTTGGTTACTTTAACAGCTGGTGTAGGCGGTTCACTTATTTCGTTTGGTTCAGCAGCCGGTGTTGGAGTTATGGGTAAACTTCATGGTATCTATACCTTTGCTTCACATATGAAGTACGCATGGACTATACTTGTCGGGTACATCGTCTCTGTTTCCGTGTGGTATTTCCAATTTGAAGTATTGCATATAGGCTAACTTTAATAGGCTCAGCTAACGGATTTTTGTTCCCTGGGCCTTTTGAAGTATTCGTTCCCTGAGCTTGTCAAAGGGTATTTACATCGTTAAGTTTTTAACAAAAATTTAACCATATAAATACAAGGAAATAACTTATGAAACAAGTACCTATCTTAGTCTTGGATTTCGGTTCACAATATACGCAACTCATTGCAAGAAAACTTAGAGAATCCGGTGTTTACACTGAAGTCGTACCTTATCGTGAGAGTATTGAAGATATCAAAGCAAGAAAACCTCAAGGTATAATTCTCTCAGGAGGTCCGGCATCGGTTTATGCCGAAGATGCGTATAAGCCGGATGAAGGTGTATGGGATCTTGGATTGCCGATTTTGGGTATCTGTTATGGTATGCAACTTATCACACAGCATTTCGGTGGTTCAGTGATTGCTGCAGATCATCACGAGTATGGTAAAGCGAAACTTCATATAGAAAATGAAAATTCTCCTATCTTTAAAGATATAGAACAGGACTCTATTGTGTGGATGAGTCATGGTGACAGAGCAGAGAGACTTCCTGAAGGTTTTGAAGTCATAGGTACAAGTGAGAACTCTCCGTATGCAGCTATAGCTAACCATGATGCAAATATCTATGCTTTTCAGTTTCATCCGGAAGTGCACCACTCAGTTGAGGGCACAAAACTTCTTAAGAACTTTGCAAAATATATTTGCGGATGTGAGAGTACCTGGAACATGGGAAGCTTTGCAAAAGAAAAAATAGCACAGATCAGAGCACAAGTTGGTGATAAAAAAGTGCTTTGCGGTGTAAGTGGAGGGGTTGACAGTTCAGTTGTAGCTGCGATGCTTAATGAAGCACTTCCTAAAGAGCAACTCATCTGTGTATTTGTAGATCAGGGATTACTGCGTAAAGATGAAGCAGAGCAGGTACAGGATATGTTTAAAATGTTAGATATTCCACTTATTACCATAGATGCAAAAAAAGAGTTTATGGAAGTACTTGCCGGTGTGACTGACCCTGAGACGAAACGTAAAGCCATTGGTGAAAAGTTTATTGAAGTGTTTGATAAAGAGGCGAGTAAGCATACCGATGTTGCATTTCTTGCACAAGGTACACTTTATACTGATGTTATCGAATCTGTTTCTGTGAAAGGTCCATCAAAGACCATCAAGTCACATCATAATGTAGGTGGACTTCCAGACTGGATGACGTTTGAACTGGTTGAGCCTCTAAGAGAAATCTTTAAAGATGAGGTAAGAAAACTAGGTCTTGAGTTAGGTTTACCAAAGGCGATGATAGGCAGACACCCATTCCCTGGACCTGGTCTTGCTATAAGAGTTATGGGTGACGTCAATGAAGAAGCACTTAGATTACTCCGTGAATCAGATGCTATTATGCAAGAAGAACTCAAAGCCACAGGTTACTATGACAAAGTATGGCAAGCTTTTACTGTACTTCTTAACGTACAGTCAGTAGGTGTTATGGGTGACAATCGTACGTATGATAACACAGTATGTATTCGTATGGTAGAATCAGTAGATGGAATGACGGCTACTTTTGCACATATACCACATGATGTACTTGAAGGTATGAGCCGTAGGATCATTAATGAGATCGATGGCATCAATAGGGTGGTGTATGATATATCTTCAAAACCGCCGGCAACCATCGAGTGGGAATAATCTTATCTCTTATTTCATGCCACCTTGGGATGAGTTTGTCAGGTTGCTTGCTTATCCGCAGGCTTCCTGTCAACAACATCCAAATCTGACATAAACTAAGAGTAAGCCAGGTTTCAAAACTTATTTTTTCTTTCTATCTGAAATGAACCATAAAATAACTAAAAACTTTTCCCTTCTTATTATCACTATAAGTCTCATTGCCTTTGTTTACCTTTTTGTTAAAGTTTTCGGTATTGTTCAAAAAAGGCAAATTGGTACTTCAGATGGTATTTATACAAATCATGTTGCTACGAATGAAGAGATAAAAGCAAAAGCATTTGAATTAACAAAAGGGTGTCATAGTGAGCTTTGCAAGGTACAAAGAGTGCTTGATTATGTGACTGGGATTCCTTATAAGATAAACCGTTTTCAAGCCCATTCCCCACAACGTACGATCCAACTTAATTTTGGTGATTGTGATGATAAGAGTAATTTGCTTATCTCAATGCTGCATATCTTGGGAAAGGAGGCTTATTTTGTGTTGGTGCCTAAACATATCTTTGTCATTACACCGATTGAAGATAAAAAATTAAAAGAGACAAAAGGGCTGTGGTTAGATGGAAAGAAATATTTTATCCTGGAGAGTACAGCAAAGGGGTCAACTGTAGGGTTTTCTTTGCATTACAAACTAGATAAGATTGATGCAATTGTTGATCCTTTTACGAATGAAAAGTATATTTTTAAGCAGATAGAGTGGAGATAGAGATACTATTTAAACATCTTTGGATAGATAAAAAACTTCAATTTTGCTTTTCTGAAAGTTAACATTTTCCAGTGATCGATAGATAATTTTAATGCTACGATACCCAAGGTTGGAACATTGTCAATATAGTCATCGGTCATCATATTACTGAGTTCTGTTGTTTCCGGGTTGTGTACAACTACAAAGAGATTATCATACTTGTCATTGATATTTCTTATGTATCCAAGTAGAGTTTCTGTGTCTGCCATATAGAGTGCATCTATGTATTTTATTTTCCCTTTGTAGCCTATCTTTTTGGCTAAGCCACTGGCTGTGAGCTTAGCTCTTTTAGCTGAACTGGAGAGTATGATGTCAGGCATAACTTTTTTGGCTTTAAGTGCTTTTGCCATAGTCAAGATAGCCTTCTTGCCCCTTTTGTTGAGAGCTCTGTCAAAGTCACTTTTGCTATCATCACTCCAATCCGATTTGGCATGCCTGATAAGATATAAATTTTTCATAAGTATATTATAGCAAGAAACCCACTCTTTTTAAAAATCTATACTTTAGTCATATTCACTAAACTATCTTTCAAAAAAACTTGAAATTTTTGTAAAAATATATTATAATCCCACAAACATTTATTATATAGGAGAAATAAGATGGCAAAACATCAGTTTCAAACAGAAATAGGGCAACTTTTAAAGCTCATGACACATTCACTTTACTCAAATAAAGAGATATTTATACGTGAATTGGTATCCAATGCAAGTGATGCATTGGATAAATTTAATTATCTCTCCTTGACAGATGAGAAGTTTAAAGAGGAGGATTGGTCTGGAAAAATCTCCATTAAACTGGATAAAGAAGATAACTCTCTTACGATCGCTGATAATGGTATCGGTATGAATGAAGCGGATTTGATGGATCATTTGGGAACCATCGCCAAGTCCGGTACGAAAGCTTTTATGGAGAACCTTACAGGTGATGCAAAAAAAGACAGCAATCTTATTGGTCAATTCGGGGTAGGATTCTACTCGGTATTTATGGTGGCGGAGAAGGTAGATGTTATCTCTAAAAAGGCTGGAGAAGAGCAAGCATACATGTTCAGTACAGATGGTTCAGGTGAGTATGAAGTAAAACCTGTGACCAAAGAAGAGCATGGAACCGTGATCTACATCAAACTTAAAGAGGATGAAAAAGAGTTTTTAGATAAGTGGAGAGTGAAAGAGGTTGTGAAGAAGTATTCGAATCACATTGCTTATCCTATTATGTTAAACTACTCTGAAGAGGAAAGAACTGGTGAAGGTGATGAAAAAGAGACAAAAACTGTACAAAAATCTGAACAGATCAATGCAGCAACGGCTCTTTGGACACTACCAAAGTCTGAACTGAAAAAAGAGGATTACGTAGAATTCTATAAAACCATTTCACATGGTGATGATGAGCCGCTTACATACTTACATAACAAAGTGGAAGGTGCACAAGAATTCACAACACTTTTCTATATTCCGAAAACTGCTCCTATGGATATGTATAGAGCAGATTATCAGCCAGGGGTGAAGTTGTATGTAAAACGTGTGTTTATCACCGATGATGAAAAAGAGCTTTTACCTCCATACCTTAGATTTGTCAAAGGGATCATAGACAGTGAAGATCTGCCTTTAAATGTAAGCCGTGAAATACTTCAAGAGAACAGAATTTTGGCAAATATCAAACAAAACTCAGTCAAGAAGATCCTGGGAGCGATCAAGAAGCTCAAAGGTGAAGATGCAGAGACATTTACTGCCCAGTATAACAGAGTGATCAAAGAGGGTATCTATACTGACTATACAAATAAAGAGACTCTGTTGGAGATAGTACGTTATAAGAGTTCAAGCCAAGAGGGACTTGTCTCTTTGGATGATTATATCTCTCGTGGGGACAGTGAGAAAAAAGAGATCTATTACATCACAGGTGAAGATGAAAAGGTACTGAGAAACTCACCACTGCTTGAAGCATATAAAAAAGCAAACATTGAAGTGCTCATTATGGATGATAAAGAGGTGGATAGCATCGTTACACCTATGATAGGAAGCTATAAAGAGTGGACACTTAAAGATATTACTACCATAGATGCACCGGACTCAAAAACAAAAGAAGAAAAAGAAGAGATAAGCAAAGAGTTTAAACCTTTGACAGATAAAATAAAAGAGGTCTTAGGAGAAGAGGTGAAAGAAGTGAAGATCTCAACAAGACTGACTTCCAGTCCATCATGTGTGATTAAAGACAGTTCTGATCCTATGGCCGGTATGGCAGCGATGTTCGCACAAATGGGACAAGAGATGCCGGAAATACCTCTTATTCTGGAGATCAACCCTGAACATGAAATGATCAAAAAACTTGATGGATTAGAAGATAAAACATTATTTGAAGATCTTTCCTGGATACTTCTTGATTCTGCAAAACTCTCAGAGGGATTAGAACCTAAAGATAAAGGTGCATTTGCACAGAGAGTGGCAAGCTTAGCTACGAAAGCACTATAATCGCTAAGGACAAGGTACTACCTTGTCCCTACCATTAACTCACTTTATGTTAAAATCTTTTTATTCTTATCCCAAGGATTTTTCTTGAAAATACAAATCTCTTCACAAAAAAAAGCAACTATGGTTTCAAGCTCTGTAGCTACAGTACTTGTATTGGTAAAATTGCTTATAGGCATCGCCAGCGGTTCCGTTGCCGTACTTGCTTCGGCGATAGACTCACTGCTTGATATGGCAGTTTCCCTCTTTAACTTTTTTGCTATAAAAAAATCGGAAGAAGATCCCGATGCTGAGTATCAGTATGGTAAAGCCAAGATCCAAGCGATCGCGGCAGTGATAGAAGGTACGGTAATTACTGTTTCCGGAATATATATCATCTATGTGGCGCTTAAAAAATTGAATGAGGGAAGTGTGACCACTCTGCTTATACCTTCTATCTTTGCAATGTTGTTTTCTATTATCGTTACCTATTTTCTGGTGAAGTATCTACTTAAAATAGCAGAAGAGACAGATAACCTTGTGATTAAAGCAGATGCATTGCATTATAAAACGGATTTGTGGAGTAATGCAGCGGTGTTGGTAGCTTTGGGACTTGTTTCTTTAACCGGATTGGATAGCATAGATGCGATCTTTGGTTTGGGTATCGGGGTATACATTATTTACTCTGCTTATGAGATCATTGTAGAAGGTATAGAGATATTGCTTGATAAATCTTTAAATGGAAAGATTGTGGCAAAAATTGGAGAGATCCTCTCCAATCACCCTGAAGTCACGAGTTATCACTGGCTTAAAACACGTACGGACGGTACAACGAATTTTGTTGAATTTCATATGGTATTGCGTCCAAACATGCTTTTACTTGAAGCACACCGTATTGCAGATGAGGTAGAAGAAAAGATGATGGAATTAGAGAGAAGAAAACGGTGGCTTATCACCCCGCATTTCGACCCCTATGATGATGAAGATGTCAATGAAGCAATGTTGACCGGGAAGTCTTTGTTGGAAGAAAAGAAAATAAATTAATGTCAAAAGCTATTTATCTTTTATCCCCTACACCTAAAGCCGGAACGATACCTTTACCTATGATCGATTTTGCCATTACTGCAAAAACGATAGACTTTTCTCAAAGTGATACTTTGCTGTTTACCTCTAAACAGGCAGTGGTTACAGCTGACAGGATAGACCCTTCTTGGAAAAATTACCCTTGTATAGCTATAGGTGCTGCGACTAAAAAACAGATAGAGGAACTAGGGGGTGAGGTGATTTACCATCCTGAATCTTTTTATGGTGAAGTGTTGAATCGGGACATCGCACAGTTTTTTAGAGACAGAAAATTGCTTTATCTACGTCCTAAAGAAGTCTCTTTTGACTCTAAAGGTTTTTTGGAAAAAGAGGGGATGGAACTTCAGGAACAAATTATTTATGAAACTTCTTGTCTCAAATATATTCCTGATGAAAAACCGTCAAAAAATGCTATTATAATCTTTACCTCCCCTTCGACCATTCATTGTTTTTTTAAGAATTTTGAGTGGGATGAAAGCTATACTGCTGTAGTTATAGGTAAGGCTACAAAGGTACATTTACCTAAAAATGCAAAGTATGTTGTAGCGGATGAACCGTTAATCTCTGCATGTATCAATAAGGCCAAAGAACTTATTATATCATCATGATATACCAAGGGTATTTCCTGCAGGCAACCTGTTTCAGAATGTATAAAATATATAATCTGCCTAAAGATTCTGAAACAAGTTTAGAATGATGGTTATTTTTACTGATTTCTAACTCCAAATAGGCTATAATAAACTTAACCTAAGTGGTTCGACTACTGTATATGGGGTCCAACATTAATCTTAGTGGGACGTGTAGTCTCTTGGTGTGTGGAAGTTTTCGTTTGAGCTGACTTGGTCAGCGAGAATCCATCCCCTAAAGAGAGACTCTCTCCTACACCGTTGGCTTATTAGGGCCGACTTTAACAGAACGGCCACTCGGGGGAATTAGTTGCTATGATTGCACTCAAGAGCTTCCCTAAAAGTTACAATGGATCATAAGTTTGCTATGAATTTTTAGGAAACCTCTTAAGCTCAAGTACAGCAACTACTTCATTTTGGGATCTGTCCCTTAATTATTAACTTGTTCCGGAGAAAAATAAATGAATGTATTGATAATAGGTGCGGGTGGTAGAGAGTACTCTATTGGTTTGGCACTCAGTAAAGATGAGAATGTTGAGAAGATCTATTTTGCACCGGGTAATGGGGCGACAGATGAATTGGGTGAGAATTTAAGTATTAGTGACTTTGATGAATTGGCTGATTTTGTTGAAGCCAATAATATTGAACTTACGATTGTTGGACCTGAAGCACCCCTGGTTGATGGTATTGTGGATGTTTTTGAAAAAAGGGGATTGACTATTTTTGGACCTACGGCACAGGCAGCACAGCTTGAGGGATCCAAGATTTTTATGAAGAACTTTCTCGCCCGGCATAATGTTCCTACTGCCAAATACATTGAAACAGACTCTTTGGAAGATGCCTATAAATTTATCAATACACTTGAAGTGCCTATCGTAGTAAAAGCAGATGGACTTTGTGGTGGTAAAGGTGTCATTATAGCTCAGAGTCATGATGAAGCAAAAAAAGCTGCAGGAGAGATGCTCTCCGGTAATTCCTTTGGTGATGCAGGGACGTCTATCGTGGTTGAAGAGTTTTTGGACGGGTATGAACTTTCTGTTTTTGCTATTTGTGATGGGAAAGACTATGTGGTACTTCCTGCTGCACAAGACCACAAAAGACTGCTGGATAATGATGAAGGACCAAATACAGGCGGTATGGGAGCGTATGCACCTACGCCTTTAGTGAATGATGAAATCTATGCGAAATTGGATGAAAGAGTCATTAAACCTACCCTTAAAGGGATGGAAGAAGAGGGGATGCCGTTTACAGGTGTACTTTTTATTGGTGTGATGGTTGTCAAAGGAGAGCCTATTATCCTTGAGTATAATGTACGTTTCGGTGATCCTGAATGTGAAGAGTTGATGCCATTACTGAAATCACCGGCAAGTGAACTCTTCTATAAAGCAGCAACAGGTGATTTGAAAAATGCCAAAATAGAGTTTCATGACAAGTATGCAGTAGGTGTAGTAATGGCAAGTAAGGACTATCCTTATAAAAGTACACCTCCTGCCGAGATCATTGTAGATGATATTTATCATGAAGATCTCCATGAGAATGCTCATATCTCTTATGCAGGTGTGAGCCGTGGTGATGATGGTAAACTTTACGCAACAGGTGGTAGAGTTTTGGTATGTGTAGGTATTGGTGACAGTATTAAAGAAGCACAGAAAAGGGCATATATGCTTGTAGGACAAGTACATTTTGCAGGTAAACAGTGTCGTACCGACATCGCTTATCAGGCACTCTAGGTTTTTTATGATTAAGTCCACATCTTTACCTATTACAGAGATGCAAAAGCGTATTTCTGCCTTTGTTATAGATGATATTGTGGTCTCGATATTTTTTATGATTATTTTTTACAATCAACTCTCTGCACTTTTTTTAAATATCAGTGTAACGGAGCAAGTTTCATTAGAAACGATTAATATTTTTATTACAGAAAATATTTTGGTATTTTTTGCAATTAAAGTGTTATATCATACCGTACTGATTTGGCAAAATGGTATGACATTTGGAAAATATGTTACAAAAACCAAAGTAATTGAATTAGATACGGGAGATACTCCATCTTTACAGAAATCCTTCATAAGAGCGTCTATCAGACTTATCAGTGAAACACTGTTTTATGCAGGTTTTATTATGGCATTTTTTTTACCTATGAGACAGACTTTGCATGATAAATTTTCAAATTGTGTAGTGATAGATGCATAAAATAATATTTCTTTTCGCCATTACTCTTTTTTTTCATGAAGCACTTTATGCAGTGCAAGAGAAAGGTAAGATCGAGGTAGTTGCAAAACATTTAGAGAGTACGGGAACAACAGTAAATGCTACCGATGGAGTAGTGGTATATTATCAGGATTCTGTGATAAAAGCAGATTCGGCTTTTTATAATAAAGAGACACAAATCCTTGTCTTAGATGGTCGAATAGAGATGATAGGATACAAAGGTACCAAAGAACATATAAACCACATGGAGATACACACGGATAGCAAAGAGGTTAGTTTTGAACAACTCTTTTTTGTAACTAAAAATGACATATGGCTCTTTTCCGATAAGGCACATCGCAGTGAAGGAAATTATACACTGGGCAGAACTCTGCTTTCAAGCTGTGACATCAATGACCCTTTATGGAAAATGGTTTTTTCCCGTTCAGAGTATAATAGTGATACAAAGTATATGAAAGTATACGATGCCAAGGTTTATTTTTGGGATATACCTATTTTCTATTCTCCTTATTTAGCTTTTTCTACTAATAAACAGAGAAGTTCCGGTTTACTGTTTCCCCTTTTAGGTTATACCGGGGAGGAAGGGTTTATTTATGAACAACCTGTTTTTTGGGCTATTTCACAAAGTATGGATATAGAGTTCAATCCACAAATTCGTACAAACCGTAATGTAGGACTTTACAGTACTTTTCGTTTTGTGGATAGTAACCACTCTTCCGGAACATTAAGAGTAGGGTATTTTAGAGATAGTACAGAATATCAAGAGAGAGAAAATACTGAAGATCGAAATCACTACGGGTTGGAGTTTTTGTATGATTCCTCCAGGGTCTTTAGTAAATCTCTTCCCAAAGATTTTACAGATGGCTTATATATCAATGCTACTTTTTTAAATGACATTGATTATCTCAATTTACAGAAGACACAACTTCAACATTTTGGCTTAACTCCATTGCAGGAATCACGATTAAATTATTTTTTATACAATGAAGATTATTATGGAGGTATCAATGCAAAATATTTTATAGATACACGCAAAGAGAACAATGATGATACACTTCAAATACTTCCTTCCGTACAATTGCATAAATACTTAAATCATTTTTTATGGAATAATCTTACCTACAGTGTCGATTTTCAAGTTAAAAATTTTGATAGAAAGAAAGGTGCCACTCTTAAACAAGGTGAGTTAAAAGTGCCTTTGGATTTTACTACCTCCTTTTTTGATGATTTTTTAAACGTATCAGTGGGTGAAGAACTTTACTATAGCAAGGTTTTTTTTGGTAATGGAAGTTATGTTTATGACAATTTTCAATACTATAGCAATATTCATAAAGTAAAACTATTTACGGATCTGACAAAAAATTATGAGAATTTTGTGCATGTATTACAACTTTCATTAGCCTATGTAAAGCCTGGTAACGAAAATGAAAAGCCGGTTACTTTTGATCAACTGACGGATGAGCAGAAAGAACTTTTTACGGTAGGATTACCTGAGGAAAATTATACTTTTTCATTGAGTCAGTATTTTTATGATGAAAATATGAAATTAACATTTTATCAACGTCTTTCCCAAAAATATTATATGAACAGAGTGTACAAGTTTGCAGATGTAAGTAATGAAATGCAGTACAATTGGAATCAGTGGCAATTCTATAATAACTTAGTGTATGCTCCTGAGTTTGGTAAAGTACGTGAATCATCAAGCCGTATTTCACTGCATGAAGAAGCGTATCATTTTACTTTAGGGCACTCTTATAAACAGATATTGCCAGATCAACCCAATGTAATACCTGCAAATGATTTTAATTTTAATTTTTGGTATAGATTCAATGAGAGGATTACGTTTGATGGAGGCTTCACTTATAATATAGATGATGCATCCAGTAAACAGTGGAGATTTGGGGGAAGTTATAAGCGTGACTGTTGGAGTATGGCTGTTTCTTTAAGACAAGAGATAATACCAAGACCTACAGGCTTTACAACGGATAATGGTTTTTATGTTCAATTTAACTTTATCCCCTTCGGTGGTATAGATACAGGGGTGGAACAGTAATGTCAGGTCTTAAGGAGGAGATTGATAATGCTTTAGATATTTTATGTCTGCCAAAATTGATTACAAAAGCAGATGTTAAAAAACAATATCATTTTCTTGCAAAAAAATACCATCCTGATCTAGGGGGAGATGCGGTGAAAATGGAACAGATCAATAATGCTTACAAACTCTTGATGAAGTATATAGAAGAGTTTCGTTATACTTTTGATGAAGATGAAGTAAATAAACAATTTCCAGGAGCAGAGCATGCCCATAGATTCAGACCTTAATACTTATTTTGAAAACAGAGAAGATGCGGCAACTAAACTTATAGAGACACTGCCACTTGAGTTGTTACAAAATAATGAAACCGTTGTGATAGGTGTGAGTGAAGGCGGTGTCTATTTTGCAGACCAGATTGCAAAAGCAACTAATGCACAAATGGATATTCTTCTTGCCGAACCTATTGTGGCACCGAATAATCATGAATTGGCTATTGCTATGGTTTCTGAAACAGAAGAGGTTGTAATGCATAAAGCATTGATAGACTCATTTGGTATTAATGAAGACTATGTGTATAGTGAAGCGCAACGCAAATATGAAGAAGAGGTTTTAACCTATGTTTATAAGTATCGGCAAGGAAAAGATCTGATCTCCCTTAAAGGAAAATATGTTGTACTTGTAGATGAATGTATAGAGACAGGGCTCACTATGATGGTTGCACTTAAATCTGTCATTGCAAGAGAAGCAAAAAATATTTATATTGCGACACCTATTTTAGACAGAGCAGTGTATCAAAATCTACTCTCTGTATGTGATGGTGTATTTTGCCATTATAAGATACAAGACTATATTTCGATAGAATACTATTATAGAGAGTTTGAACCATTAAATTTTGAAGAGATATCCGAGATAGTTAAACAGCAAGAAATAAAAAGTAAAATGACTGAAATGTTGGAATAACTGTCTCTGTCATTCTGAACTTCATTCAGGATCCATAATCTGCATGTTGTATACGATGTAGATTCTGAATCAAGTTCAGAATGACCTATTAAATACTATGCTAAAAGGAAAAATAAAAGCATGAAAGAACAAATTGTAGAGATAAATGTAAATAGTCTTGAAGAGAAATATGAATTTAATAAAATAGCTAAACAAGCCAGTGGTGCAGTGATGTACAGACAAGGTAAAGCAGTGCTTATAGCAGCAGTCGCCATAGATGAGAAGGCTGTAGATGAAGACTTCCTTCCCTTAACAGTACAGTATATAGAGAAGTCTTATGCTGCAGCTAAGATCCCAGGCGGGTTCATTAAAAGAGAGACAAAACCAGGTGATTTTGAGACACTGACATCCCGTATAGTCGATCGTTCACTGCGTCCGTTGTTCCCTAAAGGTTTTCACTATCCTGTAACGATTACAGTCATGGTGGTCAGTAGTGACAGTGAAGTAGATATGCAAGTGGCTGCACTTCATGCTGCTTCCTCGGCACTCTATGTTTCAGATATCCCTGTGACACAAAGTATCGCAGCAGTAAGAGTAGGCAAGATAGGAGATGAATTGCTTATCAATCCTACATTGAGTCAGCAGGATGAAAGTGTATTGGATCTTCTTGTTGTCGGATCTGGTAACGATATTCTTATGATAGAAATGCGTACTATGGCTTCAGAAATCATAGATGATGTAGAGGCTGATATGATAGACCCTATGATGGGTACTACTCCTTTGATACTGGAGCATCAAGAATGCAATGAAATTGATGAAGAGGCTTTAGTGTCAGCTATCGCGTTGGCAGGTGAAGCCATCCATAACGCAACAGAGATATATAGTAAAGAATTTACTCCGCTTGTCAGAGATACTTTGATTCTGGAACTTGCCGAAGATAAAGTAGATGAATCGCTCTATGCATATATTGAAAGTCATTATGCAAATGATGTAGAAAATGCTATTTCCCATATGGCAAAAAGTGAACGTTCAACGGAGCTTAAAAAGGTACGTACAAAGATACTCGAAGCATTGGAAGAAGAAGGTAAAGAAGCAGATAAAGAGTTGGTCTCCAAAGTACTTGAACGTTATAAAAAAACGGTAGTACGTGCAATGATCTTAGAAAAAAATATTAGAGCAGACGGACGTGCGCTGGATGAGGTAAGACCTATTAGTATTGAAACAAATCTTTTGCCATCAGTACATGGTTCATGTCTCTTTACACGTGGACAGACACAAGCACTTGTAACTGCAACACTTGGTGATAAAAAAGATGCACAGATGTTTGAACTTATCACAGATAAAGCAAGTCGATCAGAAAACTTTATGGTTCACTACAACTTCCCAGGGTATTCTGTAGGTGAAGCAAAGTTCATAGGTGCACCAGGACGTAGAGAACTGGGTCACGGAAATCTTGCTAAACGGGCATTGGAACCGGCAATACCGTTAAACTATGATGGAACGATCCGTTTAGTTTCTGAAATTTTAGAGAGTAATGGTTCTTCCTCCATGGCAACCATATGCGGCGGTTGTTTGGCGTTACGTTCAGCAGATGTTGATATGGTGGATCTTGTTGCCGGTATTGCTATGGGGCTTGTTAGTGAAGGAGACAAGTATGCCGTACTTACAGATATCATGGGACTTGAGGATCATGATGGAGATATGGACTTTAAAGTGGCAGGAACGAAAAATGGGATTACTGCACTTCAAATGGATATCAAACTGGGGGGTATCGATCTAGAGGTTTTAAAAGATGCCCTTACACAGGCAAATAAAGGTAAAGAGCATATTTTAAAGCTTATGCAAGAGGCTGAATCAAACATTGTTGAAAGTGGTGCACTCCCAAGTACTGAGCACTTTATGGTACATCCAAGCAAGATAGGTGATATCATAGGTAAAGCGGGTGCAACGATACGAGATATTATTGAAAAGTTTGAAGTAAGTATTGATCTTGATCGTGATGAAGGCGGAGTAAAACTTTCCGGTGAAGATAAGGCAAAGGTGGCTGCAGCGAAAGAGCATATCAAAAAGATAGCAGATGCACCGGTAAAAAAACAGATGGTATACGAAGTAGGTAAAAGTTATCAGGGTAAAGTAAAAAAAATAGTAGATTTCGGACTCTTTGTAGAGATGCCAGATGGCTTTGATGCACTTCTTCATATTTCAAAAGTAGCAAAAGAACGTGTGAACAATCTTTCAGAAAGATACAATGAAGGTGATGAGATCACGGTTGTTGTAATGGAGCAAAAAGGTAAAAAGGTTGAACTCGCTACACCAGAGTTTTTAGCATAAAATTATCTCTCGTTGCATCTTTTCAAGGTGCAATGTATATCTCCACATTAATAAAATAAAATTCCAAAACTTTTAAATCACTATACTGTAGCTGTTCGCAGAAACTTGTTGAAAGGAGAATAAGTTACTTTACATAGTAAGAGGAAGCAGTGGCAAAACTTGACAGTTTACTATTAGCTTTTATGAAAACTATGGGTTTTATTTTAGCTCAACTTTATTTTAACCATTTGGTTGATAATTTATTAAAGGAAGGATCAGAATGATCAAAATGATATTAACACTGTTTTTAGGAATGATTTTATTAGCAGGTTGCGGAAATAGTGAAAATATTAGTGAAAAAAGAGGTGTAATAATTCCAGCATATTTTTATGATAATGGTTTGTGGGAGAAGGTTATTGAAGCCGATAATAGCATAAACTATTTAGTAATTGTCAATCCAAATAGTGGGCCAGGAGATAGTGTTGATGATCATTATATAAATATTATTGAAGAATTGGTACTGAATGATAAAAAGCCAATAGGATATATTTATACAAAATGGGGAAGTAGAAATATAGATGATGTAAACAATGATATTGATAAATGGATTGAGTTTTATCCGCAAATTAAAGGATTTTTCTTAGATGAAGCTACAACAAACGAAGGCAATTTAAGTTATTATGCGGACGTAAGTAGCTATATAAAAAGTAAGGGAGATTATTTTATCACTCTAAATCCAGGGGCTGTACCAATAGCAAATTATTTCAGTTTTGCTGATAATATAGTTGTATATGAAGGTGATTATTTTGATTTAGATGAAAATGCTTGTGTAAGTTATGCAGATAAAAGTTCAATTATAGTGTATAACGTTGATGAGACAAATCTGCTTGATTTAATAAATTCAAAAAAGTGCATCAGTGTCTATTTTACTGATGATAGCAATTCTAATGATTCTTTACCGAGTTATTTTGATAAAGAAATCGAATATTTGAAATGATTTTATTGGTCCTGGTATATTAGTCAAGCCTCTAGCATCTATCGAAACAAAGGGGATTGCAGTATGAAGTGATATTGAATTCACTTTGATTTAACCATATTTAATTATGAAAAAGATATAATACCCGCGTCTTAGATAAAGTGTTAAGTAGGGAAATATAGGCATTTATGTTTATATTGGCGACTCTAAGTCGTTTACGCTATCCGAACAGACTTTTGAAGGCAGTCACGGAGACTTAAAACCCATAAAATTAAAGGATATAAAATGAAAAAGTTTTTCTTACTTTTCTTAGCACTTGGTGCTGTTGCATTTGCTGGTGAAGCAGATGGTGAATCTATGATTAAAGCATACTCAGTAGTTGCTGCTGGTGTTGGTCTTGGTCTTGCTGCTCTTGGTGGAGCTGTCGGTATGGGTAATACTGCTGCTGCAACTATCGCTGGTACAGCTAGAAACCCAGGTCTTGGTGGTAAACTAATGACAACAATGTTCATCGCATTGGCAATGATCGAAGCACAAGTTATCTATACACTTGTTATTGCTCTTATCGCTCTTTACGCTAACCCATTCATCGGTTAATCTTAAAGATAAAAAGACGACTATTCGTTTTTTTAAGTTTGTGGCGGTATAATGCCGTTACAACTTAATGTTTAAGTTTTGATAGAACTTTAAAAACTATCAAGTTCCCAGATGCGTCAGTGGTGGAACGGTAGACACGCTACCTTGAGGGGGTAGTGCCCTACGGGTGTGGAGGTTCAAATCCTCTCTGACGCACCATCTTCTTAATTACATTTCAAATAATTATCAATAATTCTTACAACTATTATTTATAATTTAAGTAAATAAACTTAAATTACTTTAAATAAAAATTCGTAAATCTTTGTCAAATAGCGTAAATTAGGGGCTTTTTACCTATTTTTTATCTTCTCTTAAGAGTTTGTTGTGTTATAATGAGCGCATCTTAAAAAAAGGAAGAAGAATGACAAAAGCAGAATTTGTAGAATTGGTACAAAAAAATGGTGAGTTCGAAAGTAAAGCAGCAGCAGAGAGAGCTGTAAAAGCTTTTATCTCTTCAGTAACAGAAGCACTCGTAAAAAAAGAGACTGTATCATTAGTAGGTTTCGGAACATTCTCTACAGTAGAAGTAGCAGAGAAAAGTGGTAAAGTACCAGGAACTGACAAAACTTATACAAAAGCAGCACATACTGCACCTAAATTTAAAATGGGTAAAACACTTAAAGACGCAGTAGCGGGTAACTAAGTTTAACCTTTCTATCTACTGTCTCAGGATAGTAGATACTCTTTAGAAATACATCAATTTCAAATCTCATACGTATAAGTATCATCATTTCGCCCATTCAAATCATAAGTGCAATTTCACCTCAATCAAGCAGCTAATTCCTTAG
>OBKJ01000034.1_pt1 | contig 27410 bp, 33 predicted proteins | sample 1496181 | NCBI WGS metagenome assembly OBKJ01 (sample SAMEA3696446, study PRJEB22514) | metagenome | biome: water; feature: marine; material: hydrothermal vent | place: Pacific Ocean | collected 2014-08-12 | depth 1521 m | reverse complement strand
TAGAGGTGTAACTTATGTTACTATTTGGAACTGACACGGAATTTTAAACGCTCTCAGTGTAATGGTTTTTCCTTTCCGTATCTCCCCCAGTATATAGTCAAGTGTGCCTTGAGCATCTGCTTCAGGCATCTCTTTTTCTATCATACGCAAAGCCTCTTTTTCAGTGGTTTTGGTCCACGTTTTTTCATACGGGTATTGTGTCATTATCACCATATATCAGATCAAGCCCAACTCTGCAAAAATAGGTTCTACTTCAATCCACCAATTTTCAAGTTTTACAGCAATATCATTTACCGCACTCTTCTCTTTACGCCACTCTTCGATCTTTTCTATGATCAACGGCTTGTTCTCTTCGGCAATTTTATCTGATTTTTGTATACGATTTATAACTTCTTCAATTTTCTTTTTCATAACATAAACTCCTTTTTTCTTATTTTAGTTCAATCCTTCACTATTGTCAACCATGAGTAATCATTTACCTTGGTTAGTATAATTTAGTTAAACTAACGGTATTTTAAAAAGAGGATATACCTTGAAAGATGTCATCAAAGATTTCATAAAAAAAGATTCATCGTCCGGAATACTGCTTATTTTTGTTACTGTTTTAGCCTTGCTACTGCAAAACAGTGTATTCTCTTCTTTCTATACAGGATTTCTGCATACTCCTGTAGAGATACGTTTTGGAGCTCTACAGATAGCAAAACCACTTCTTCTATGGGTAAATGACGGACTCATGGCAATCTTTTTCTTTCTTGTCGGGTTGGAAATAAAAAGAGAGGTCATAGAAGGACATCTCTCTTCTCTTTCTCAGATCAGCCTGCCGGGTATTGCTGCTCTTGGCGGTATGATTGTACCTGCACTGGTTTTTATAGCCTTTAACCGTGGTGAGGAATTTGCTATGAACGGTTGGGCCATTCCTACGGCTACGGACATTGCATTTGCACTGGGGATCCTCTCTTTGCTTGGAAAGAGAGTACCTGTCTCTTTAAAGATCTTTCTTATGGCACTGGCGATCATTGATGACCTTGGTGCTATTGTGATCATTGCACTTTTTTATACCAGTGAACTCTCCACTGCATCCATTACTATTGCAGCTACAGCACTCGTGGTACTCTTCATTATGAACCGTATGCATGTTGCCAGACAGTCAGCCTATATCTTGGTAGGTTTGATCTTATGGGTAAGTGTACTGAAATCAGGTGTACATGCCACTTTAGCAGGTGTGGCGCTTGCATTTTTCATCCCTCTATACTCAAAAGATGAAAATGGAAGATCTTTCTCTATGGCACACAAAATGGAAAATGACCTGCATTATTGGGTTGCATTCTTCATCTTGCCGCTCTTTGCCTTTGTGAATGCAGGAGTTGACCTTAGAGATATCTCCATTGAAGAAATGGGAGGAACAGTGCCTATGGGTATTATGGCAGGACTTTTCATAGGTAAGCAGATAGGTGTATTTGGTTTCTCATGGTTGGCTATCAAAATGAGAATAGCATCATTACCAAAAGGGAGTACCTGGATGCAACTCTATGGTGTAGCTGTTCTTACAGGTATAGGATTCACTATGAGCCTCTTTGTTGACTCCCTGGCCTACAATGATACACAACTCTTCCACTATGCCGATAAACTGGCAATTCTGCTTGGTTCATTCTTCTCCGGGGTTGTCGGATATCTCATTTTGAAGATGGCAATGAAACGATAGTCTGCTTCATCACTTCTCTCCAATCACGGGAGAAGTGCTTTTTTATCACAGATCTTTTATGTGGAATACAGCACTCTGAACAATCTTGATGTATAGCCTCATCACTTTCAAATCTTTTGCCTTTTTTTGCCTCTATGCTGCATAGACTGTAGCAGGTTCTACCCTCCTCTTTCTTAAGCCCTTCATCTGAAAAACGAAAGTACATACATCCGCAGAAGTAGCAATTCAGCTCTTCCATCTTATGACATTTTTTATTTTGAGCATAAAGAGGACAAAAGTCCGGATGTTTCTCTTTCATATTCTCATAAACAAAATACCCGATCACTTCATCATCACTCAAATGGATAAGTGTCTTCATAATGTCAGCATGCTTTTGGGCATGGGTTTCAAACCATTCTGTGTAGGTCATAGTACTCCTTTCATCAAAGTATAACCCAACTGCCATAAAAGAAAAAGCACCATTACGCTATAATCGCGACAATAATACATTAGATATGGATGCAACATGAGCGAAACAACAGAAAAAAAAGCAGTATATAACCCAAAAGAGATAGAAGAGAACTATTATAAGATATGGGAAGAACGTGGATACTTTGAGATAGAGGGTAACAAGAAGATACAGGAAGAGGGAAAGAACTTCTGTATCATGATGCCCCCTCCCAATGTTACAGGACACCTGCATATCGGCCACGGGTTGACATTTACACTTCAAGACATCATCGTACGTTACAAGCGTATGGACGGGTTTAAAACACTTTGGCAGCCTGGTACCGACCATGCCGGTATCGCTACACAGAACGTTGTTGAGAAACAATTATTGACTGAAGGTACGACAAAAGAAGCGCTTGGACGTGAAGCATTTTTGGAACGTGCCTGGATGCAGAAAGACAATTCCGGGAATGCCATCACCAACCAGCTTAGAAAACTGGGGGTTTCTCCTGCCTGGTCACGTGAACGTTTTACTATGGATGAAGGACTTGCAAACGGTGTAAAAAAAGCCTTTAAACAGATGTATGACAACGGTCATATTGTTCGTGGGAACTACATGATAAACTGGTGTACTCACGATGGTGCCCTCTCTGATATCGAAGTAGAACATGAAGACCATATGGGAAAACTCTACCATATCAGGTACCCTCTTACAGACGGTTCAGGCGTAGTAGTCGTTGCAACAACACGTCCGGAGACATACTTTGGTGATACAGCTGTCATGGTACATCCGGACGATGAACGACATAAACATCTTATAGGGAAAACCGTAACGCTTCCACTTATCGGCAGAGAAGTGGAGATCATTGCAGATGAACATGTAGATATGGAGTTTGGTACAGGTTTCGTTAAAGTCACTCCTGCACATGATCCGAATGACTACGAAGTAGGAAAAAGACATGATCTTGAATTTATCACTATTTTCGATGAAAAAGGCATATTAAATGAGTACTGTGGAGAGTTTGAGGGCATGGAGCGCCTTGAAGCAAGAGATGCTATTATGGCAAAACTTGATACTGAAGGTTATGTAGAAAAAGTAGAAGACCATGCACATCAGGTAGGACACTGTTACCGATGTAAAAACATTGTAGAGCCGTATATCTCTAAACAATGGTTCGTCAAAAAAGAGTTTGCCAAAACATCCATTGAAAAAGTAAACAATGGTGAAGCTGAATTCTTCCCTTCTCACTGGATCAACTCTTACAATGCATGGATGGGTGAGCTTCGTGACTGGTGTATCTCTCGTCAACTCTGGTGGGGACACCAGATACCGGTAATGTATTGTGATGACTGTGGTGCAGAATTTGCCTTTGAGGGAGAGACACCTTGTGAATGTGTTAAATGCGGAAGCAAGAATATCCACCAAGACCCGGATGTTCTGGATACATGGTTCTCTTCCGGACTTTGGCCGTTTTCTACACTGGGTTGGGGGAATGGAGATACCTTTAAAGGTGAAAAATGGACAGAAGAAGATCTTGCAAACTTCTACCCTAACAACCTGCTTATCACAGGGTTTGACATACTCTTCTTCTGGGTTGCACGTATGTTGATGATGGGTGAGAACATCATGGGTGAGCTACCATTCAAAGACATTTACCTGCATGCTCTCGTCAAAGACGAGAAAGGCGAAAAAATGTCTAAGTCTAAAGGAAACGTTATCGATCCTTTAGTGATGATAGACAAATACTCTACCGATGCACTTAGATTTACCCTTGCGGTACTTGCTGTACAGGGGCGTGATATTAAACTGAGTGAAGAGAAACTTGAACAGAGCCGTAATTTTACGAACAAGCTCTTTAATGCAACGAATTACCTGCAGTTAAATCAGGATACCTTTGAAGACTTGGTTCAAGAGAACATTCAAACTCCTCTTGGACGTTACATGCTCTCACGTTTCAACCTTGCAGTCAAAGAGACCCGAGAGTTCATGGATGTCTACCGTTTCAATGATGCGGCAACTACACTCTACCGCTTTATGTGGGGTGAGTTCTGTGACTGGGGTATTGAGCTAAGTAAAGCAAGTAAAGAGAGTGTATCTGAGCTGGGAAGCATCTTTAAAGAGTCACTCAAGCTTCTGCACCCTTTTATGCCGTTCATCACTGAAAACCTCTATCAGAGACTTTCCGGACAGGAACTGAGTGAAACTGAATCTATTATGGTAATGTCCTATCCTAAAGTGACCGATATAGATGAAGAGATAGCAGAACAATTCAACCTTGCCATCGAAGCCATCGTTTCAGTAAGACGTTGTAAAACACTCATCGAAAAAGGGAATCAAAAGATCGAAAAAGCTTCTATCAAGTTGAATAAAGAGGCAGACACTGCCCTGCTCAAGCCGTTCATAGAAAAACTCGGAAAAGTCGAAGAGATCAGTTTTGTAACGGAAAAGCCGGACAACTGTGTAACAGATGTCTCTGATTCGATTGAAACGATGATCTCAACAGCTGACATTGATATGTCAGCTATCATCTCCAAACTCTCTAAACAAAAAGAGAAACTGGAAAAAGAGATACAAAAGCTAAACGGTATGCTGAACAATGAAAAATTTGTAGCTAACGCTCCAGAGCAAGTGATCGCTGAGAATAAAAAGGCTTTGCAAGAAGCACAAAGCAAGATGGATAAAGTATCTGCTGAACTTGAAGGGTTTAGCAAATAAATCCGCAGGGTCGGTTTACCGCCCCTCTAAAAATACTCTTTTCAGTCAATATTAATTTTCTCCAGATAAACTCACTGACAATTTAAATTATTCATTATTTTAAGGAAAACTTCATGCAAACACAAATTAAAGAAGCCTATGATGCACTGCTTGCTAAAGAGTATGACAAAGCATTTCTACTCTACAGCCAACTGGCAGAGCAAAAAGAACCTACAAGCTTCTATTACCTCGGATTTCTTTACTTCAGAGGCTTTGGTGTAGAACAAGACTCTAAAAAGGCTTTTGAGAACCATCTTGAAGCTGCAACAAGAGAAGTCCCTGTAGCACAGTTTGAAGTAGCACTCATGCTTGAAAACGGTGAAGGATGCGAGCAGAACTTCTCAGAGGCTGCTTTCTGGTACGAAGAAGCGGCAAAAAGAGGCAACATCGATGCTTTCAATAATCTGGCAGCTATGTTCAAAGAGGGTCGTGGTGTAGAACAAGACTACAAAAAAGCCTATGTACTTTTCAAAAAAGCGGCCATGGCAAACAATGCACAGGCACAGTTTAATCTGGGTGCTCTTTATGATATGGGGCTGGGTTGTGAAGAGAACAAAGAAAAGGCCATAGAGTGGTGTAGAAAAGCATCTTTTCAAGGACATCAAAAAGCCAAAGAGATCATGCACCGTATGCAACAGGATGGGCAGATAGTCTTTTAGTTGAACTCTTTTTAGTTATTTAAAAACTTTTCGGTAAATTTCCCATGTGGCAAAGGCTTACTGAAAAGATAGCCTTGATAAGAAAGATCTTCATCTATCTCCAAAAGTAATTCTTTTTGTTTCTCTTCTTCGATTCCTTCTACAACAATATGATAATTAAATTGTTTTCCAATGGCTAATATGGTTTTAATTAATGCAATATCGTCTGCCTTATGTTGAAGATTTTTAATAAACTCTCTATCTATTTTCAAGGTATTAAATGATAGCTTTTGAAGGTAAGAGAGTGATGAATACCCTATCCCAAAATCATCTATAGCACATTTAACCCCATGAGAACGAAGTTCATTAATGATATTCTGCGTACTTTCAAAGTTATCAATAAGCGATCGTTCTGTTATTTCTATCATAATATCTTTAGTTTCTAAGCCATTTTCTTTTAATTTTTGTAAAAAAAGTGTAGCAAAATTTGTTTCTATCAATTGTTGGGCATTGATATTAATGGAAACATAATCAAGACTCCATTGATTATTTCTTTTCCATTGGGTAATATGTTGACATACTTCATCTATAAGCCACCATGTTATTTCTGAGAGAAAACCAACCTGTATAGCCAAGGGAATAAAATCATGAGGTGACAATAGTCCTTTGTTAGGATGTTCCCATCGTATAAGTGTCTCTGCAGAAAATACTCTTTCATCTTTCATTTTAACGATAGGTTGATAAAAAAGCTTAAATTGATTTTTCTGGGATGCCTTTTTTAGATCATGCTGAAGAATGAAAAGTTCTTTTTGTTTTTTATCTAGCTCCTCATTATAATAAGAGATATGTTGTGTTGATTTTTTTGCTTGATACATCGTAATATCAGCCTGACGTACAATCTCTTCTACATTCATAAAAGCCGGTTCAATAATAATAATACCTATACTTGTTTGAAGATGTAAATTACTGTTATTTACAACAAAAGGATCTATAAATATATCTTGAATTCGTTTACTCTATCTGCCTACAATAATAGTTTAGGGGGTTATTCTCATACATCACCTCAATAAATACCATTATAATATTATATTCAATTCCTCTCACCATGTTTATTTAGGGAAGAAAAAATACAAATGTTGTAAAAAAGTGTTGTAACAGTGTCTTTAAAAAGTGCTTGAAAGCTCGTATTTAAGGGGGTTTATTAGATGGCGGACAGTGAGGGATTCGAACCCTCGGTACCGTTACCAGTACGCATCCTTAGCAGGGATGTGGTTTCAGCCAACTCACCCAACTGTCCGTGTGTTTTGTGGGTGAGATTATAATGCATTTGCCTTAAATGAAAGCTTAAAAAAGATGACTTTTTTCACTTTTTGAATATAACTCTATTTTTATTATTATTTTTTGCTTGATAGAGTACTTTAACCTACTCTTTGAAATAAACTATAGCTATCATCATTTACAACATAATGAAAAAAAAGGGCATCTAAATTGTAATTTTTCATTAATCATATGTCATGGTTTTTTATAGTATGATTATAAAAAATTATTTGAGGAAAACAGATGTTACAAAAACTAGCCCCACTCATCATTTTGGCATTTTTTGCTGTAGGTGCTTACTTTATGGTAAAGGGAATGCATAATGCCATGGATTTAGCTGACCATAAAAAAGTCAAAGCTAAATAAGAGTAAAAATAATTAAAGATCTATAAAGCAGCTATCACTTTTAATATCTCATCTACTTTTACTTTCGGATTTTCATCTCTATAGATAGGTCTGCCTACCACAGGGTAGTCTACACCCTCCTTGGCTGCAAGCTCCAACGTAGCCACACGCTGTTGATCCCCGGCATCTTCGCCGAAAGGACGGATGCCTGGACAGAGCGTTAAAAACTTTTCAGAGGTAGCATTTTTGATAGCTCTGCTCTCAAATGTTGAACAGACTACACCATCCAATCCATTCTCATAACTCATCTTGGCAAACTGTTCTGCTTTTTCATCTATGCTTTTTTCATACACAGCCTGGAAGTTGGCTTCATCAAAAGAGGTCAATGCTGTAACAGCCAATACCAAAGGACGATCTTCATATGTAGAGAGCCTGTCCATCACTGTTTTCATAGCTACCGAACCTGCACTTGCATGGATATTGAACATATCTACACCCAGTTTAGCTATCTCTTCAGCTGCATCTGCCATAGTATTTGGAATATCATAAAGTTTAAGGTCAAGAAATATCTTAAAATCCGGGTTGATCTCTTTGAGTGCTTCTATGAAAGGTTTTCCATCACGGATGTAGGCACGAAACCCTACTTTCATCCAAACATTATACGATTTAAGTGACTCTGCAAGAGCCAAATTTTCTTTTGCTGACGGCAGATCAAGTGCAACACATAGTTCCATAGTTAAAACCCTTATCTTTTAGTGGTATAATAATATCCTAAATTCAATAAACAAGGACTAAACGAATATGTTTGGAAAACAATCAAAAAGATACGACATTCCTCAAGATGTAATGGATACATATCAATACGCAAAGATCAAAACGAACAAAGGTGACATTTGGATAAAACTCTATCCTGAAGATGCACCTAACACTGTAGCGAACTTCGCTCACTTGGCAAATGAAGGGTTCTACAACAACCTTAAGTTCCACAGAGTGATCCCGGGATTCATGGCTCAGGGCGGTTGCCCTCACTCAGGACCTACAGGTAACCCGGCAATGGCTGGTACAGGCGGACCGGACTGGCAGATAGACTGTGAGACCGACACTAGTACAAAACCACACAGAAGAGGAACTCTCTCTATGGCTCATGCAGGACCGAACACAGGAGGAAGCCAGTTCTTCATTACTTTTGTACCAACTCCACACCTAGACGGTGTTCACACGGTATTTGGTGCGATTGAGGAAGATGATACGGATTCTTTCATGGTGCTTGATAATATTGAGCAGAATGATGATATTGAATCTATCGAGATTCACGCTACAAAAGCGTAAATCTACCCTTTTAACCCTCGTTCCACCTCTCCTGAGGTGGAATGCATATATAAAATTTGTTTTCTTTACAAAAGCTTCTTTTGTATTTTAGGGTTTCTTTTCTACTTTTTTAGAAAAAGTAGAACAAAAATCGTTGTCCTCTCGAAACGCGACGTAATCTTTGCAGGTTTGCAAAAATTACTGCTTACAATGTCGTGCGGACAACAGATTTATTATTTAAACAATGGGAGTGTTTGATGTATGGTTTTTATAGAGTTGCAGCAGCAGTAAATAAGACGGTGGTGGGGAACCCTGCTAAAAATGCTGAAGAAGTTCTCACTCTCATTAAAGAAGCTCACTCTAAAGAGGTCAGTGTCGTTGTATTTCCGGAGCTTACGCTTACAGGATACACTGCCAGTGACCTTTTGCTTAACCAGACGCTTATTGCTTCGCAAAATGAATCTTTAGAACATATATTAAAAAATATAGAAAACATTGATACTGTTGCTATTATCGGTATAGCCGTACTTGAAGCAGATAGACTCTATAACTCTGCTGTTGTGGTACAAAATGGAAAAATACTGGGAGCAGTACCGAAAAGCTACCTTCCCAACAAAAAAGAGTTCTATGAAAAACGTCAGTTCGTCAGTGGTCGTGACATTGTACGAACAACTACGGAACTCCTAAAAGAAGAAGTACCTTTTGGCGTTGACCTGCTTTTTACAGACAAAGCCGATATGACTTTCGGTATAGAGATATGTGAAGACCTCTGGGCTGTGACTCCCCCAAGTAACCACATGGCTAGTAACGGAGCCAACCTCCTCTTTAACCTGAGTGCAAGTAATGAACTCATAGGTAAGCATGAGTACCGTGAAGAGTTGGTACGCACACAGAGTGCCAGATGTATGGCTGCATATGTTTACAGCTCTGCCGGTGTAGGCGAGTCTACAACGGACACGGTCTTTGGCGGACATGCCATCATAAGTGAGTATGGTGCTACACTCGTTCAGAATGAACGCTTTAGTCTTGAGAGTAGTCTTATAACAGCCGATGTGGACCTGGAACGCCTCAGATGGCTTCGTCTCAATGAGTCCAGTTATGGTGACGGCAGACGCAAGAAAACAAGAACTATCAAAGTAGGTATGCTTCCACGTATCTCTAAACTGGATAGAGAGATCACCCCTGATCCATTCGTACCCTCACGTTATGCCGACAAAAAGAACCGCTGTGATGAAATAGTCCACATACAGGCACACGGTCTCATCAAACGTATGAACCATGCACACATCAAAAAAGCTGTCATAGGTATCTCCGGTGGACTTGACTCTACCCTTGCCCTGCTCTCTACACATAGAGCATTTGAGATGATGGGCCGGGAGAGTAAAGATATCATTGCTGTAACTATGCCCGGATTTGGAACTACCAGCAGAACCAAGTCAAATGCCGTGAAACTTTGTGAAGCTCTGGGTGTGACACTGAAAGAAGTGGATATTACTGACATCTCTCTCAAAGAGTTTGAAGCCATAGAGCATGATAAAGACGAGCACAACGTGACGTATGAGAATGTACAGGCACGTGCCAGAACTTCGATATTAATGAATATGGCAAATAAAGAAGGCGGTCTTGTCATCGGTACAGGTGATCTAAGTGAGATCGCCCTTGGCTGGAGCACCTATAACGGTGACCACATGAGTATGTATGCCCTCAACTCAGGCATTCCAAAAACACTCATCAAGTATGTGATTGAATACTACAAATCCAACGAGTCTGTTGCTGATATAATCGATGATATTTTAGACACACCTATAAGCCCGGAACTCCTTCCTCATAAAGAAGATGAGATAGTCCAGGAAACAGAAGCAATCGTAGGTCCATACGAGCTGCATGACTTCTTTTTATACCACTTCATCAAATACGGAGCCAAACCAAGTAAGATACGATTCCTTGCGACCATAGCGTTTAATACTAAATACAATGAAGAAACTATCACCAAGTGGTTAAAGCTCTTTTTAAGACGATTCTTCACTCAACAGTTCAAGCGTTCCTGTATGCCGGATGGTCCGAAAGTGGGTACGATCTCTTTAAGTCCTCGAGCAGATTGGAAGATGGCCAGTGATGCGGATTTTGAGAGTTGGTTGGAAGAGTTGGAGTAATATAGAGTTACCCTCGTTCCTTTACTTATATAGCAAAAGGAATGAGAGAATTTCTCTACATCCGCCTAACGATATACGGAAGGGGTTATAGAATAAATCTTATTTTTTCTCATTTTGTGTAACAGCTTCTGCAATACCTTTTGCAAAACCTTCTTCTACAGTTTCTATAGTTGTACTTGCACCATAAATCCCACCCCATGCAAACGTTTTATTGAGATTAAATTCAGTGACTTTACTCTTTGTAGGTAATACAAGTACATTTGTATTTGCATCTATATGTATTTGTCCTAAACCAGCTAATAACATACGCGCAAAAGCATTCCCTTTTTCATATTTAAGAAGTTTAATATCGAGTTCATACTGATTTGATTTAGCAGTTTTAGGATTATTCATTTTAAGAATATCTATCTCTTTTTTAACTTTTTTAGCTAAACGATTTTTTTCTACCTCTGTTATTGCAACCTCTTCCTTGGCATTTACTGTTACGGAGACAGTATCGTTAGAATTGATCTTAAAAGCCTTAGTATATGCTTTGATATGTGTAGGCTTTGGTGCCGAGGTTGCTGTACACCCACTAAAAATCAATATACTTGATAATCCGATCAAAATATATTTCATTGTGCTCCATGTTATTTTTTTCATCGCTTTCTTCCCCTGATATAATTTTTATCTACATAAACATTAGATTTTAGATTCTAACAAAAGAGTATTAAACTCCATACACAATAGAATACTCAAGCTGAGATAGTGTATTATATATATTCCCACGCAAAGCATGGGAACAAAAGGCAATAAAGGAAGTGGAGACTTCAGTCCCACTAGAAGTTTAAACGATTAACCAAGTTATGAAAAACTTCCATAAAGCTATGGCTGTGAGGTGGAACTGAAGTCTCCACTTCCGAATACTGCGAATAAGGAAAAACCATATGAAAACCAGCAAACCCCTAAAACATTTCACACAAACTGCACTTCAAGGACTCTTTGGGCTTTTACCTGTTGTCATCATCGTAGTAGTAATACTCTGGCTTTATGGCAAAATAGACCTTTTGATAGGTTGGGTATTTAAAACTGTGGGATTTGTGCCTGTGAAGCATGAATTTTTATGGTTTATGCTGATCATAGGTATCTTTTTGCTTCTTTTGTATTTCATGGGACATCTCATGAAGACAAAATTAGCTGCTTACTTCGGGAGGATACTTAAAAAGATACCAGGATACTCGACCATCAAAGATATCATCGATATTTTCAACTCCTCCAAAGAAGGAGAGAACCGGGTACTCGTCGTTGCCATACGTGGCTTTGCAAATGAAGGCTATAACATAGGACTGATGTACTCACAAAAAGAGAGCATCATCAAAGACCACTACACCGTGACACTCTCTATGTCCCCTATCCCAAATGGTGGCTATATGTTTGAAGTACATAAGGAGAACATTTTCGTCATTGATCAAGCAACCTTTGATGACAACCTCCAATACCTCCTCTCTATGGGTGTCAAAAGTTTTGCAGACATCATAAAAACAGAACCGAAGCATCTGGATGAGTTGATCTTGCTGGGTGATTGGCTGGAAGTGCATCATCATAAAAAACAATAGCTTTCATCAGTTTCGAACTTAAGCCTTAAATATTTTTCACTTCAATTTATAAAGGTGCTATAATAAGACAAACCTACAAAAGGAGCATTGTAATGGAAAAGGAATTTAAAGAGATCATAAAAGAGTCTAAAAAGTCACTTGAGAAAGCAGAGAAGAAGATAGAGAGACTTAGTGGAGATTTCACTGAAGAAGTAAGTGAGTTTTGGGGTGATTTGAAAAAGCGTTTCTCAAAAGTCAACGACAAACTCAAAGATGCCTACCATGAATTTGATGACAAGTCTGAGCTTAAAGCCCATCTAAGCATGATGGAGGCACGTGATAAGCTCGAACAAATAAAAGAGAGTGCAGAAAAAATTGCTTTTCATGCATCGAACAAAACGAAGGGAGAGTTAGACATAGCAGCCCTTAAAGCACATCTTGCCAAAATGGAAGCAGAAGACAGATGGGAAGAGACAAAAAAAGAACTATCTCATCAATATGGAGAGTCTAAAGCAGAAGTTGAGAAACTGGCCAAAAAAGCCGGTAAAGAGATCAATGAGATATTCTTGAAACTCACAGAGATCGTCTAATTACTCAAATGCTAAAATTACTTCTTGCAACCATTCTTCTACTCTTTTTGAGTGGTTGTGGTATGTCAAATCTAACCCACAGCAACCAACAACTCACACGGCAAGCAGATAAAGAATACCTTCAAGCAGATGATACCCTACGCAAAGAGAGCTTCATTACTCTCTACCCTGACAAAAAAGTATTTCGTTTAGATGAAGAGAATAGACTTGTTTATCTAGATACGAGGACCAATATACTTTATAAGTTTGAACCAAGTATCACAAGCAATATCACAAAAAATACCAAACTCATCTTTAATACTAAAAACGTTGTAATTACTCACCAATTCTAGCGACAAGTGCAATTTCCACCTCAATAGAGCAGCCAGTTAGAAAAATTGCACTTGATTTTGGAATTGGTGTTTTATAATTTATATTGCATAACCTGGGTTGCAGTACTATTTAATTAAAATTAGTATAGAATCCTTTATGAAAAAAAACTTACCCTACCTAGCCATTCTCATTGTCCTCATCTATGCTCTTTATAATGCTAAGTTCCGTGATCCTGAAAAAGTGGAGATCAAAACAGATACACACTATAACAAACATATCAAAGAGCATAATACAACCCATTATGAAGATGAACTCTCTACTATTCAAACAACAGAGTATGCCAAACAATATATCATTGATGTCATCAATCATGGTTCAAATCAGTTTGCTTTTAAAGGGGGTGAGATGGAGGGCGGATTTGCATCCAAAAAGGATGCCCCTAAAATTGCTTGTTATGTCTTGGAATTTTCTGGTAAAAAATGTAAAGAGCCTTACTCCAAAGATGCTGCGATGTTCTACACAAGCATCTGTGCCGGATGTCATGGAAATGATGGCAAAGGTTTAGGGGGTACCTACCCCGATCTTACCAGAAATAAATTATTGGGCATTGAAAAAAAAGAAGCATTTTTAAAATCAATGATGATGAAGTAAAACAGACCGCCTTACAGGACACTATACCGCTCCATAAAATCATCTTCATTAACGAAAATGCTCTTATAAGTGCAGGATGAAAATATGATATTTTTCTGGATAATCATTAAATAATATCATTTTTCAATCATTTTTCAATCATTTTTCAATCATTTTTTATTAAATAAGCTTAACTCTAAGAAAAGAGGGTACAATAGATTCGATGAAAGATGAGGTTCGAGTTCATCTATCGTGTGTTAAGTGTGTGTGTTAAACTCTGCTAGACCCCCGAAAGACTCTCACCGATTTGGATTCCGCTTATATTAGGGAGACCCCATAAGTGAATATTATTACCCAAAGGTACAACAATGGCAGAATTAGTAAATGGAACTGTAAAATGGTTCAACGATGAAAAAGGTTATGGATTTATCCAACAAGAGAACGGTGGGAGCGATGTATTCGTACATTTCCGTCAAGTAAATAACGAAGCTGGTGGTCGTGTAACACTTGCAGAAGGTCAAGCTGTAACATTCGAGATCGGTGAAGGTCAAAAAGGCCCACAAGCTGAGAACGTAACTGCACTTTAATCGTGCTTCCTTATAGGCTTTACGCCTATAAGTCCTTCCTAATAATTTATCTTCAAATCTTTATCATAAGAAATTTCAAACAATACATCAATTTTTCTAGTTTCATGTGCATCTAATGTAAGTTTTATCTCTATTTTTCCCTCTTTAAAAAGTTTATAATTTACTTTTTGATCTGATTTTACCTCTAAAAGTTTTACTTTTATCTCTTCTGTTGTAGAAGTTGGTATACGTTCTATGACCGTCAATATTTTAGATGTATCAGCTTTATTTGTAAGTGTTAAAATAAATCCGTCTTTCTTACGTGCAGTACCACCAAATATACCTGTTGTTTTCTCTCTTTTTACAATAGGCTCTCTTTGAACCTTGATATCCAACTCAGCTTGTGTATAAAGTACATATTGATCTTCTTTATACTCCCCTACAGCTTTATCATTGATGAGGGTTTGTGCTTTTTTTACTTTCCATTGATTGTTATCTATTTGAAGATTTGGTGTGAAAGAACATGTATGAAATGCCGTAGTATCTCTATAGGGGTACACACGTATGTCACACTGCAATGGTGCATCCCACTGTGTTACCTTTACATCTACAGGCATACCCGTAGAAGGAAGTAAAAGATCTTTGATCTGGTACTCTCTGGATTTCAGGTATTGTGCTACAGGTGCAGGCTTTTCTACTGCTAATGCAGTCACAGCTTCCATCATCGGTTCGGCATCCATGATAGCAGTTCTTTTAGTTTTTGCATAGGTTCTTTTTGGTCGTGGTATATATTTACTTACGATCCAGGGATAAAAATGAACAGGTCGAATGTAATGATGTGCCGAACGATAGTAGAACATTGCATCATTCGCTTGTATATCTATACCACTTTTGTTTGTAATGGAAAGATATTGGGTAACGGTAATACGCTTCTGATTTATGATATCTGCCTCATAAAAACTGGAAAAAGAGAGCTGACCATAAGGAAATGTGAGTTCCAGATCATTTGGACAGGAGTATGAACTATGTAATACATTTACTGTAGGAGCCTGTCGTTCAAAATCTTTGGTTTGTAAAGTCAATTTCTCTTTCAGCAAGGCTTCATCTATAGAAAGTTTTGCCTGCTCTACACCAATCTTCCTTGCTGATTCTATCCAGGAATCAGCATCAAATGAAGTAGGCCTGGGAAGAGAAGTCATAGTTTGTAATACTTTTTTGTTGGCTTGGGTAGCCTTCAGCTTTCGTGCTGTACTTTTTAACTCAGTCAGTTCTTTACAAAGCCTCTCATCACTTGGACATGTTGAACTTGCCCTAAGAGGTACCATATGGCCTTTACACTTTGCCTCTATACCTTTTGTAAAACCTATAAAGGATGTTTTGGGTTGAAATGTATAGATCGCACTGTCCTGATAAACAGCCAGAGAAGAAGCATAGCTTAATCCTCCGCTTAAAAGTAGTGTTGTGAGCGTCATATTTAATTTCATACATTATCCTTTGAGAGATCATTAGGATAATTATAGCCAATTATTCGGTAGTGGTATTATTCTCCTTTACCTGAGACAAATACGCTTCATTTTTCTTTTGCAGATAATCATAGATAGCTTTTACTTCCTCATCCGTCAGGTAGTATCTTGGCATGATCTCATGATAACTGTTTACACTTTTGATCATGGTCTGAAGGCTTTCCATACGTATATCAGGCCCTTTTATAGCCTGTTTACCATGAATATCACGAAACTCGACTATAGTTGTACCTGCACCCTCTTCACCATGACATTGGGAACAGCTTACCCCTCTTGGATTGTTGTAAAGCATTTCACCATACTCATAATGTGAAATAAAATCTTCATCTGCCCCCAGTAACAGCGGTAGCAAAAGCAATAATCTCTTTATGATCATAATATACGTTAATTCCCCTAAACTATTTTTGATATAATACCTTAAAAAAATAAAGGGCATCTCAATGCAACTTATCGATGGTAAAGCCTTAGCCAAAAAAGTACAGGATTCTGTAGCGACCGAAGTCGAGCAGCTGAAACAGGAAGAAAATATCGTTCCCGGACTTGCAGTGATCCTTGTAGGTGATGATCCGGCAAGTCATGCCTATGTAAAAATGAAAGCAAAAGCGTGTGAAAGGGTCGGTTTCTACTCCATTACACACAATATGCCCGATACCATTTCCCAGGATGAGATCATAGCAACCATCGAAATGATGAATGACAATCCCCGTATAGACGGTATTCTGGTACAACTTCCTTTACCAAAGCATATAGATACAGATAAAATACTGGAAGTCATAGATCCCAAAAAAGATGTAGATGGTTTTCATGCATACAATGTAGGCCGTCTGGTGACCGGTCTTGACAGTTTTGTAGCCTGTACCCCTCTGGGTGTTATGAAAATGTTTGAAGAGTATGAGATCGATCTGCAAGGTAAAGATGTCTGTGTTGTTGGGGCAAGCAATATTGTAGGTAAACCGATGGCTTCTCTGCTTCTCAATGCAAATGCTACAGTAACAGTCACACATATTTTTACCAAAGACCTCAAGGCACATACTTCCAAAGCCGACATCATTGTTGTAGGTGTCGGTGTTCCCGGACTGATCAAGGAAGATATGGTGAAAGAAGGTGCTGTAGTTATTGATATTGGTATCAATCGTATAGAAGATGGTTCACTTGTAGGGGATGTAGACTTTAAAAATGTAAGTCCTAAATGTTCATACATCACACCTGTCCCCGGCGGCGTTGGACCAATGACTATTGCAATGCTTCTTTCAAATACACTCAAATCTGCAAAACAAAGGGTTTAAGTGAAAAATTTTCTCTCAGCATTCTATAGATTTTCAAGTTCCTGGACAGGTACGGTCATCATCGTACTTTTTCTTATATTCTTTGTAGCACAGTCCTTTGTCATTCCAAGTGGTTCTATGAAAAGAACACAACTCATAGGTGACTTCCTTTTTGCCAAAAAGTACTCTTACGGTATCCCTATCCCTCATCTGCCTTGGCTGGAAACACCTCTTTTACCGGACTTTAACAATAACGGTCACCTCATAGAAGGTCCCAGACCGCAAAGAGAAGATATCGTTATCTTTCGTTACCCTAAAACCCCTAAGATACACTACGTAAAACGTTGTGTTGCTGTAGGTGGAGATGAACTCATCTATGCAAACAAAAAACTTCTCATTCACTTTCATGAAGGAGATGAGTATATTAAGAAAAACTATCCTCAAGAAAAGATCGTCTCTCTTAGAGGTAAATTATGGGTAGAAAATCCCTACATGAATAAATACCCGGGTATCCAGTATGTACCTGAGGGGATGAATATCTTTGAAGTACTGCTTCGTTACTATAGCTACAATAAAGAGATCGATATGACTCCCGTCATGGTAGAGGGACTCAATGCTCCGGTATTTGAACTGGGAAGTAAAGTGATCAATGCACTTTACACTAAAGTAGAAGAAGACCACTTTTATATGATAGGTGACAACCGTGACAACTCCAATGACAGTCGTTTTTGGGGTTCCGTACCCTATAAACTCATCGTCGGTAAGCCATGGCTTATCTATATGAGTTTGGAACATCGTTCCTATGACCGTGTTTTCAAAGGCGATCAATATGGTGGCGGGAGAGACCATGCAGGGCTCAAACGTGTCTGTGGCGATGTAGCTATAGATTCCAAAGAGTGTGAAGCACTTTGGAACAGACAGCGTTTTACCGTCCGTTGGGGACGTGTAGGAAGACGTATCGAATCTATACAGCTGGAAGAACCAATTCAATAAGGGGAAAAATATGTCAAAAAAATTCTATATAGCAACAGACCATGCTGGATATGCAGTGAAAGCCTATGTCAAAGAGATCGTTACCAGTCTGGGGCATGAGATCATTGACCTTGGACCGGATTCTGCAGACAGAGTGGACTACCCTGACTTTGCCAAAAAGTGTGCCCAGGCAGTACTTGCCGATGAGGGAAGCTTTGGTATTCTTATCTGCGGTACAGGTATCGGTATCTCTATATCAGCAAATAAAGTAAAAGGCATCCGTGCAGCACTCTGTCATGACCACTATACTGCAAAACTTACCAGACAGCACAATGATGCGAATATCCTCTGTTTCGGTGAGCGTGTCGTAGGAAAAGGTGTCATAGAAGATATGATAGAGGCCTTTGCCAACACTGAGTTCGAAGGCGGACGCCACGCCGGACGTGTAAGTAAAATAGAAGGCTGTACTTTTGGTAGGGATTTAGGGTAATTCTCGGTGCGTTAGCACCCCAAGGCATTTCCTATGGGCACCACGCACCCTACGCCTCGTTAATCACACGAAGTGTGCCTGTCACTGCGAACGACCTTGAAAGCGAAGCGTTTTGAGAGCAGTGACGATTTTTTTGTTTCGTTTTTTTCTAAAAAAAATGAAAGAGAAACAACGCCACAATTAAGCAAAAAGGAAGTGAAGAAAAATGAACACTCTAACCACAGAAGAAAAAGAGATCATCTTAGGAAGCATCCGAGACATTCCGGACTTCCCAAAACCTGGCATTCTTTTTAAAGATATTACTACGCTGCTTGGCAATCCAAAAGCATTTAATACACTTATGGATCATTTAACTAATCGTTATCTGGGCTATGATCTTGACTATATTGCAGGCATAGATGCCAGAGGCTTCATCTTTGGTTCCATTCTGGCAGACAGGCTTGGTGTGGGGTTCGTTCCTGTGCGCAAAAAAGGTAAACTCCCCTACACTACTGTTGCTGAAAAATACAGCTTAGAGTATGGTTTTGATGAAGTAGAGATACATATTGATGCTTTTGGTGAAAATGGGTGTTGCCATACAGGTGATCCTTCCAAAGTCCTGCTTATAGATGACCTCATAGCCACAGGAGGAACAGCCAAAGCTGCCGCAAGTCTCATAGGTAAAGTAGGTGCAAAATGTGTAGAAGCCTGCTTTATCATGGAACTTGGTTTTTTAAATGGACGTGGAGGGATAGAAGCTCCTGTGTATTCCGTTTTAGAGATAGATTAAATAATATGCCACTCTTTAGGGATTTAACGCTCCCTAACCTCCTATACGATATAATTTACATAATTACTACTACAAGAGAAATAAATGAATTTAAATAAAGAAATATATATCCCAAAACCTAGCCCACATGATCCGGATGACTTAGGGCATTTTGGTAAATTTGGCGGGCGTTTTGTACCTGAAACACTGATGCCGGCACTTGAGCAGCTTAGACTGGATTACGAAGCAGCACGTTTTGACAAAGACTTCTGGTCTGAAGTGGACTACTACTACAAGAACTATGTAGGCCGTCCTTCAGCACTTTACTTTGCGGAGAACCTCTCTAAAGAGCTTGATGCAAAGATCTACCTCAAGCGTGAAGACCTTAACCATACAGGAGCACATAAGATCAACCACTGTGTTGCACAGGCTGTTCTGGCAAAAAGACTGGGCAAGAAAAAAATTATTGCAGAGACCGGTGCTGGTCAGCACGGTGTGGCTACGGCAACGGTTGCTGCACTCTTTGGCTTGGAGTGTGAAGTCTTCATGGGTGCCAAAGATGTGGCTAGACAGGAACTCAATGTATTTCGTATGAAACTGCTTGGTGCAAAAGTACATGCCGTAGAGTCCGGCAGCAAAACACTCAAAGATGCCATGAATGATGCCATCCGCCACTGGGTAACCAATGCAAGAGACACCTACTACCTCATAGGCACGGTTGCAGGGCCTCACCCTTACCCTATGATGGTACGTGACATCCAGTCTATCATCGGATGGGAAGCAAAAGAACAGCTTAATGTAGTTGAAGGTTGTCTTCCTGATAAAGTCATCGCATGTATCGGTGGTGGATCGAATGCTCTTGGTATCTTCAACCACTTCCTGGAAGATACAAGTGTAGAGTGCATCGGCATAGAAGCTGGCGGAGAAGGATTGGACTGCAAACATGGATGTTCTTTGGAAAAAGGCAGTCCGGGAGTACTTCACGGGCAGCTCAGCTACCTCCTTCAGGATGAAGACGGACAGATACAGGAAGCACACTCCATTTCAGCGGGACTTGACTACCCGGGTATCGGACCTGAACATGCTTTTCTGAAAGATGAAGGTATCGTAACCTATGACCACATCACAGATGATGAAGCCATGGAAGCTTTTGTATGGCTTTCACAGGCTGAAGGTATCATCCCTGCATTCGAGAGTTCACATGCTATTGCCTACCTGAAAAAAATGAAGCCTGAAGAAGTTAAAGGCAAAACCATTCTGGTAAACCTTTCCGGCCGTGGAGACAAAGATATGATGCAGGCAAAAGATATACTCAAAGAGCAGTTTGCATAACAAGATCACATATCCAAAGGGCTAACTGCCCTGCCCCTATTCATCTTTACAACAATAAATCCTTCTCCTTTTCCTATACAGAACTTGAACATTCCAACTACTCATATCTATGCCAAGAATCTTCTATCTCAGGTTTAGCCAATTTCTATGGGATGTTTTTTTTATTTTGATAGTGTTACACCTCTTCAAAACTCTCTCATATTTTCATAGATACCATGCTAGTGTGATCTACACATCATATACACTAAACCAGATTTTAGAAATTATTGATACTATATACTGCTAAATCAATCATAAAGTTATACCAACACTAAGGAAAAAAATGAATTTCAATATTAGAACAGATAATATTTCAGAGATCAAAGCCGATCTTGAGATCATCATCGTTATAGACAAAGACCTCAAACACCGTTTCATAAAAGATAAAAAACTTCTCAAAAAAGCCGGTTTTTCCGCCGGACAGGATGAAGTCTGCCATCTTATAGAAAAAAACAGACTCTATGTCGGTGCCGATACACTTAAAGGTGTGGGTGTCCGTTCAGCAGTGGCAACTGCAATACGCTCACTCCTGGATAAAAAAGCTTACAAAACAGTAAAAATAGCGACTTATTTGAGCCATCCGAGATGTTCAGCCTCACTCAGAGCTGCAGTAGAAGGGTTTGTCCTCGGAAGCTACAGTTTTAACACCTATAAAAGCAAAAAAGTAAAATCACCCGTTAAAAATGTAGAGATCTCATTAGAAGGATATAATGAACATGAGATTACTATGGAAACAGCAGCAAGAGCTGTACATAACGGTGAGATATCTGCAAATGCCACGAATTTTACAAGAGATATCGTAAACACTACACCGGATGACTGTTACCCTCAGATCATGGCGGAGATCGCTGAAGATCTGGCTAAGAACAGTGACCTGCAATGTAAAATACTTAAACCAAAAGCACTCAGAAAAGAGAAGATGGAAACTCTTTTGGCTGTCGCACGTGCAAGCCGTCATAAACCAAGAGTGATCCACCTGGCACATAAACCTAAAAACCCTAAAGCAGTTGTTACTTTGGTTGGAAAAGGTTTGACTTATGATTCAGGCGGACTCAGCCTTAAACCGGCAGACTATATGGTAACGATGAAGTCAGACAAGAGTGGAGGTTCTGCAGTTCTTGGTATCATGAAAGCAATCTCTGAAATGGATCTTCCTGTAGAAGTACACGGTTTTGTAGGGGCTGTAGAGAACATGATCGGCGGTGATGCCTACAAACCTGATGATGTACTTGTAGCCAAAAACGGTAAAACGATCGAAATACGCAATACAGATGCTGAAGGCCGTCTTGTATTGGCCGATACACTCTGTTATGCGCAACAGGAAGTTAAGGCAGATTACCTTTTTGACTTTGCAACACTGACAGGTGCCTGTGTTGTAGGTGTAGGCCACTACACTTCAGGTGTGATGGGGAACAGCAATGAACCTAAAGAGATGGTAGTGAATGCAGCCAGAGTGGCCGGAGAGTTGGCAACATCCCTGGACTTCAATGCCTATCTTAAAAAGACCATCAAGAGTGAGATAGCAGATGTGTGTAACATCTCCAACACACGCTACGGCGGGGCTATCACAGCGGGACAGTTCCTTTCTGAATTCATTGATGATGAACATAAAGAGAAATGGGCACACATAGACATCGCAGGGCCTGCATTCGTAGAACATGCCTGGGGAGAAAACCCTCATGGAGCTTCAGGCGCAGGTGTAAGAATGATGCTGAGACTCATTGAAAAGATCGCACGTTCAAAAGACAAATAATAATATACATACAGTAAAAGGCTGGAGTATTGCCTTTTACTGCTTTGCTTGAAGATGACAGGCCAATGCTTCTTCAGCTAACATATCAGCGATAATTCCTCTACTATTAATGATATGTTTGATACCCAACCCTGATATCACCTCTTCCTCGGCAGTGTTATTGACCTTTACAATACTGTTGATCTCCGGTTTGAACGAGGCAATATTCTCACAGATCAACTGTCTCTGTATCTCATTTTCTATGGTAACGATAATAGCTATACAGGCATTTACATTAAAATGTTTAAGTACCATTTTTTGTGCTGCATTGGCAAGATAAATAGCCTCTTCACCTTTACTGATCTCCTTATCTACTATTCTGACATCATGTTCAAGGATAATATAGAGCAATTTTCGTTCTCTAAATTTTTTCGCAAGCTTTTTCCCCACAGGTCCATAGCCACAAATAATAATATGATCTTTAAAGGTACCGCCTATCAGTGCCCTGTCACGCAAAGCAAGGGGCTCTTTCGTCAGTAGATCCGCAAGTTTTTTGATATTTTTCAATACAAAAGGTGTGATGATCATTGAAAGCACTATAGTAATGATCATGATCTGATTAAGTTCAACAGAAATAAGACCACGGGAACCGGCAAGTGCAAAGATCACCAGGGCGAACTCCCCTATTTGAAAAAGTGCCATTGCCGTTTTAAGTGCCGTCCTTTTTTGAACAAAAAACTGTAAAATACCAAAGATGAATATGCCTTTTAAAAGTATTATTCCAGCAAGCAAGCCCAAAATAATATCTGCATAGGTCATAATAGAATGCCAGTCAATAAGCATTCCGATCGTAACAAAGAACACCCCTAAAAGTATATCTCTAAAAGGTACCAGATCCGCTTCGATACGGTAACGATATTTCGTTTCTGCCAACATCATTCCTGCGAGAAAAGCACCTAAAGAGTAGGAAAACCCAAACATCTCTGCCAACAATGAGGCACTTATAACACCAAGCAGAACCGCTACAAGAAAGATCTCTTCCGAATTACTGGACATGATCCAGTCAAAAAATCGTTCAACAAAATATTTACCTACAAAAAACAGTATTAAGAAAACGACGATAGCACTTCCCAATGTTTCTAAAAGCAGTACAGATAAAGAGCCTGTATCTGATGTAAAAAAAGAGACCATAAGAAGTATAGGGATCACCGCAAGATCTTGAAAAAGCAAGATCCCGAGTGTTGTACGGCCATAGCCGGAATGTATCTCATTATTATCATTGAGTACTTTGAGGACAATAGCTGTAGAAGAAAGAGAAAGTGCAAAACCCACCACAATAGCACTTTTGATCTCAAGTCCAAAGAACCAATATCCCAATGCTGTAAAAAGCAGTCCGGAGAGTATGACTTCCAGTCCGCCATAGAGGAATACTTCTTTCTTCATACTTTTAAGATGATTGAGAGAAAATTCCAACCCAATTGTGAACATTAAGAATACGATCCCGAATTCTGCCAGATGTGACAACATCTCTTTGGAGTCTTCAGCAAAGTTGAAAATAGAAGAGATAATAAAACCGGAGAATACATATCCGATCACGGTCGGAATATCAAACTTCTTTAAAAAAACATTGAGTACGGTTGATATCGTAATGGTTATGATCAATATCAGTAAGGCATTTTCCATAAAACCCATCCTGTTTTTTATTTATATTATACATTGATTCTGACTATACTAACCCCCTCTTCACCAACTTTTGGATAAAATCACAGCAATATATAACCAAAGGAAAACCATGGGACTAGGCATAGGACTTGTCGGACTACCGAATGTAGGAAAATCCACCACTTTTAACGCACTGACGAAAGCACAAAATGCAGAGAGTGCAAACTATCCGTTTTGTACGATAGAGCCAAATAAGGCTGTTGTACCTGTACCTGACAAAAGGCTTGAAGAGCTTGCAAAGATCGTAAATCCTGAAAAGATACAGTACTCTACACTGGACTTCGTGGACATTGCAGGTCTTGTAAAAGGTGCAAGTAAAGGTGAAGGTCTTGGAAATAAGTTTTTAGGAAATATCCGTGAGACTGAAGTGATCTTACATATCGTAAGATGTTTTGAAGACCCCAATATCGTACATACGGAAGGTTCCATTGACCCTATCCGTGATGTAGAGATCATTGAGCAGGAGTTACTTTTTGCTGATATCGATGCCGTACTTAAACGTATTGAGATGCTAAAGAAAAAGGCAAAAGGGAATGATAAAGATGCCAAAGCTCAGCTTGAAGTGGCTGAAGCACTGCTGGCCCATATTGAAGAAGGCCACCCTGTTTCTACTTTTTCAGACTTGGAGAATGATGCATTCAAAGCAATGAACAAAGATCTGCGTCTTCTTACAAGCAAAGAGATCATCTATGGTGCGAATGTGGATGAAGACGGACTCGGTGAAGACAATGAGTTTGTCCAAAAGCTTAAAGCCTATGCAGCAGAGAGAAACTCTGAAGTCATCAAGCTATGTGCCAAAGTAGAAGAGGACATGGTGGACTTTGAAGAGGAAGAGAAAGAGGAAATGCTTGCTGACCTTGGTGTAACAGAGTCAGGACTTGAGCAGATCATCCACAAAGGGTTTGACAAACTCGGACTTCAAAGTTATTTTACAGCAGGTGTAAAAGAGGTACGTGCCTGGACTATCCGTAAAGGTACAACTGCACCCAAAGCAGCGGCTGTCATCCATAACGACTTTGAAAAAGGGTTTATCCGTGCAGAGGTTATCTCTTACGAAGACTTTGTAGAGTTTGGTGGAGAACAGGGGGCAAAAGAAGCTGGCAAGAACAGACTTGAAGGAAAAGAATACATCGTTCAGGACGGCGATGTCATGCACTTTAGGTTTAACGTTTAACCAATTTCGTCATCCTCGGGCTTTCCCCGTGGATCCACAGTACAGGATTGGGTTTAATTTTTAGATTCTCGGGTACCCGCAGGAAATCTCCTTGGGGTGCAAGCCCGAAAATGACGAGGGATATTAATATGAGAAAACTACTACTTATCGGATTGATCGGTTTGATAGGATTTGCATTGCTTGGTTGTGAGAACAAAAAAGGGGCATTCCTTGAAACGGTAGAGACCCAAAATGATGTACCTACAGCAGTTGCTAAACTTATTAGCACCATTAAAGCTCAGGGACTTACCCACTTTGAGACCATTGACCATGCCAAAAATGCTAAAGAAGCAGGATTAAGACTTAAACCTGAGACAGTTGTGGTATTCGGTAACCCTAAAATGGGAACACTGCTTATGCAATGTAACCCTTCCATGGGATTGGACCTTCCGCTTCGTATGCTTTTCAGTACCGATTATGAGGGAAAAACCACGATCACCTATACCAATCCTGAATACTGGACACTTAAACATAATATTAAAGATAAAAAATGTTTAGGCATTATACAAAAAGCAAATATCGCTTTACAGAATCTTGCAGAAGCTGCAGCTAAAAAATAATTTTTAAATGGAATGAAGATTAATATGATATATTCTTATACAACGAAATAAAGATCCAAAGGCTTCATTATGAAAAAAATGATACTTACACTCATCGCCCTCTTCTCTTTCTCATACGCTGCAACAGGGTGTGTACTTGTTCAATCTTCAGACGTGAATGTCACATGGAAAGCATACAAGACATTGGCCAAGATCGGTGTAGGCGGTAAATTTACATCTGTTACCTATACACCTGCCAACAAAGAGGGTAAGAACTTTAGAGAACTGTTCGTAGGTTCAAAGGTCTCCATCGATACAAGCAAGATCGATACAGGAAATCCTTCGAGAGATGATACACTGGTCAGAATGTTCTTCAGGAAACTGAAGAACATGATCATTACAGGCAGGATCACCGATATTAAAGCTACCGATAAACATGTGAAAGGCAAACCCCGAACCGGTATACTCAAAGTCATGCTGACCATGAATGAAAAAACACTGATCATTCCAATGATGTACCATTATGAAAAGGGGCATTTTCAGGCAAATGGTACGATCGATCTCTTTGATTTCAATGCAAGATCCGCACTGACTACGATCAATAAAACATGCTATGATCTGCATAAAGGCAAAACATGGAACGATGTGAGTATCAGCTTCAGTACCACTATTAAAGCGACGCTCTGTCATGTTGAAATTAAAAAATAAGGCTAACATTGAAAACAAATGATATTCTCTACAAGATCCAAAAAGCATTGAACTTAAGTGCAGAAGAGATGCTCAGTGCATATGCATCAGCGAACTATGAAATGGATGCAACACATTTAAACTCACTTCTTAAAGGTCATCAGGATGAAGGGTTTGAACTCTGTTCCTATGAAGAGCTGGGTGTCTTTTTAGATGGATTTGTCATCCTTAAACGCGGTCCAAGCCCTAAAAGGAAAAATGATGATGATATCATTGAACTTACCAATAACCTCATACTCAAGAAACTGCGTATCGCTTTGGAACTCAAAGAGGCAGAGACAGAGATCATCTTTAGTTTAGGAGAAGCAGAACTCAGCAAACAGCAACTAGCCTCTCTCTTCCGTAAAGAAGGACACAAGAACTTTAAAGAGTGTTCAGATGAACTGCTTATGGCTTTTTTGGACGGTTTGGATGAATTTTATTTTGTCGGAGAAATCAGCTAATTCCCTTTCCTGCTTCTTTCATATCTGATACGAGAATACAGAAGGGAATCGGGGACTTACTTTTTTGTCTTTAAATCTTTTGAGATACTCAGTTGCTTCAGTAACATTAAGAGGTTTCGAGTAGTAGAAGCCTTGTATTTGAGTACAACCTTCCTGCAGAAGAAATTCCAGTTGTGCTTTAGTTTCTACCCCTTCAGCAATAATCTCGAGACCAAGGTTCTCTGCCAGTGAGATGATGGTCTTTGTAATGGCAACATCATCCTTTTTATATCGCCCATTCAAATCATAAGTGCAATTTCACCTCAATCAAGCAGCTAATTCCTTAG
>OBKJ01000030.1_pt1 | contig 30438 bp, 36 predicted proteins | sample 1496181 | NCBI WGS metagenome assembly OBKJ01 (sample SAMEA3696446, study PRJEB22514) | metagenome | biome: water; feature: marine; material: hydrothermal vent | place: Pacific Ocean | collected 2014-08-12 | depth 1521 m | reverse complement strand
ATGTCAAATTGTCATATTCTGTTTGCATCTGTAGGGGCAATCCCTTGTGGTTGCCCTTCTTTGGTTTGGAGGGTAACCACAAGGGTTACCCCTACGGTTTGAATGCTATTAAATTTTTCTCTCGTTACACCTTTCCAAGGCGTAATGCCTACTTCAAGTCAAACTCAAAATAAAATCTAATTCACCGTTAGGTGACCAGAGACTTTCTTCCCATCTATCGATGGATTCTTGCTTATATACATATTAAATTACAGATGCATTACGCCTCGGGAGAGACGTAACGAGAAAATACATTACACTACAAGGTACTTACACCACTTAGGGCAGTAAAAACCGCGATACTGTCATTTGCATGGACCTATACGCTTTCCGCTTATTTTGTTGGTCATGCGCATATTGCCTTGTTTGATCTTTATTACCCCGATGTAAGAGTCTCCATTGTAGACGATCTCTCCGTCAACGATCACCTTGCCTTCAGGGCTGTCACACTCTTCATGCCACTTTACAGTATTGCCTTTGATATCTACATTTGAGATTTTGCACTCCTGACAATTTTCGACCTTTCCGGTTTTTGGTATGAGTTTGTCTTTGCCCAGGCATTCGGTTTTTACTACAGGAGGTATGGTCATAGGTATACCAGGAAGCTCCATCTTGGACGTGATCTCCCACAATCCCTCATTGACATTTGGACTTGCTATTGCTGATCCTGAAAAAATGAAAAGCACTATAGAGACCAATTTGAATATTTTTTTATGCATCATATTCCTCCTTTTTTTCTTACTTTGATTGTTGCAATCTGTCATTTATTGATTATAGCACAGATCGGTGAGAATGGAAATCTAAAATAAAAATAAGAGATCAGGTGACAGTGATTATTTTCTCGAAAATGTCATACTTGAATTACACAATACATTCAAGATATAATATGATAGAAGGGAAAAATATGCTTTTCTCGTTACACCTTTCCAAGGTGTAATGCCTACTTCAATTCAAACTCAAAATAAAATCTAATTCACCGTTAGGTGACCAGAGACTTTCTTCCCATCTATCGATGGATGCTTGCTTATATACATATTAAATTCCAGATACATTACGCCTCGGGAGAGACGTAACGAGAAAAGAAATCATTACACTTAATGAAACTGCTGAAAATTCTCAGCAGTGATCTGGGGATATTTTCCTTCCTGGAACTCTTTGACTGCTTCTAAAAGCAGTTTTCTCTCATCACTGCAATAGAACAGCTTGATACCAAACTGAGTGGCGGCATTCACCGCTCCGGGACCTGCATGAGGTGTAAGAACGACATCTACATCAGCTTTCTTGAGTTCAGTAAATATGGCCGGACCACCAGTCTCTTTGTTTTCTATGACTTCGAGTTGATTGGTAGCATCATCGTAGATGCCGAAATATTTGGCTTTTCCTAAAACTTTGGTAATTGCACTGTCTTCTTTGTTCATCTTAAAAGGTGCAGCATATTTCATGATAAAATCTCCTTATGAATTTTATAAAGTAGCATTATAGAATGATTTTATTAATACATAGTTATTTTTGTGCAAAGCTTTAAAATATTTATCTACTTTCATACGTTAAAATATGGGAAAGGATAACAGATGCTCATACGAAGTGGTAAAATACAGTTTTTATTTTGGACAGCTTTCTTTTCAGTATTGATCTACCTTTGGATCGTAGCCATAGGACTGCAGACTTTTGTACTCCCAGATGAAAAACCGATGGAGCTTCCGCAGAATGTCGTTACCTTGATGTTCATACTTTACGGCTTTTTAATTATTGCTGTATTGGCAGGAACTATTATATCCACTATGATCAATAACAAATTTTACAGAAACTTTTTTGGTGCATTTATCATTATTGCATTTGCAACGCTACTGCTAGCTAAAGGCATGTTTGGTTGACACGTTAGCTCGTTACCATGTTGTATGTTACAATACATCGGAAGTCTAAACCTTCCCCAATTTCTCAAACATATCCGGATACATATTGGCCAATGCCATAGGATATTGATATACTTGAACTGCCATATTTGGATGAAATCTGATATAATCAACTAAAAAGGAGATCATAGTTATGGAAGAAGTAAAAATAGACCAGTATCCTAAAGCAGGTTGGGAAAGAGTACTTTATACTATTTTGTATCTGATCATAGGCCGGTTCATCTCCATGGTGTTATTTATTATTGCATTTACGCAGTTTATCTACAGTTGGCTGATCGGTGAGCCAAATAAGAAGCTGTTGCATTTTACAGAGGATATGGCAGAATATGCCAAACAACTGGTAGCGTATGTAGGTTTCAATACAAATGAAAGACCATGGCCTGTGGATGATTGGCCAAATGTAAATGAGAGACGATAAGGACTTCTATAATAGATCATGTAGAGGAAACCTTTGTGCTTTAGCATTTGCTTACTGTGCAAATTTACATAAACAAAAAACATTTATTCAACGTTTAATCTTTTCTTGGCTACAATCCCCGTATTATGGCACGCATCGATCAAAAAACCTTTTATCAAAACAACTATGATGCCTTTGGCACATCTGCCTGTGGTGTGGCGTGGGATTCGCAGCATTCCCAAAAACGCCGTTTCTCAGCCATCGCTTCCTGTCTTGGCGATGTCAAAAATGACACCCTTGTCGATGCAGGATGCGGATTTGGTGACTTTTATCTTTACCTGAAAGAAAAAAACAATTTACCCAAAACCTACACGGGTATGGATCTGTGTGAACCGATGGTCAAAGAGGCGCAGGTACGTACAGGCTGCAGGATAGTGCAGCGTGACATCTTGCGTCAGACTATCCCTGTAGCGGACTGGTACGTTGCCAGTGGGTCTATGAATCTGCTGACACGCTTTGAAACCCAACTTTTCATACAGCGCTGTTTTGAAAAGAGCCGTAAAGGATTTGTCTTCAATCTTCTCCAAGGTAAAGAACGCGAAGGAACCTATAACTACTGGCTTCCGCACGAGATCATCAAACTTTGCCGACCACTTGCTGCAAAAGTGCAGATAAAAGAGGGATATCTGGATGGAGATTTTACTGTAGTATTAAGCGTGTAAGCATTTTAGAGATAGTTTTTTACTGTAAAACTTTTAATACTTTTTGTGCCAAAGAAGGAAAAGTCGTTAACTTTCCTCCATAGATATGAAGTACTTTACTGCTCCCTAAGCAGTGTAGATCCAGCTTGTATTCACGTGACATTTTTGAAACATCTTTTTTACTTTTTATGATGGGACGCGTTCCGATGAAAACCTCTTTGATATCATCACGTTTTAACGCTGTTTTGAGATAAACATTACTTTCTCTAAGAAGATACTCTATATCTTCATCATTGACCTTGATCTCATCGACTTTGCAACTTTCACTTCGCTCGGTTGTCCCTATAAGCGTTGTATCTTCCTCAGGAATCATAAAAAAGATACGTTTGGTCGAGGTCTCTAAAATAAGCGGATCGGGAACAAGTACCTTCCCGATAACAAGATGGATCCCACTGAGCTTTTCTATGGTGTAGGAAGAGGGCAGGTTAAACTTTGCATTGACCTCGTCTACCCATGCGCCTGTTGCATTGATGAGCACCTGTGTCTGAATGAAACTGCCATGGATGCGTAATTCTATGGCTGCATCTTTAACTTGGAGTGAGGTGACCTGCGTATGTTCGAGTATCTGGGCACCCGCATCTTTTGCTTCCTGGGCTACCCTGTGTGTGAGTGCATCATCATCCGTTTTCCCGTCAAAGTATCTAAAGACAGTTCTTAGGTTATGTGCTTTAAGCGCCTTGAATTGTGTCAAAAAGTTTTCTTTTGGTACGGATGATGGCTTGTGTCCATGTTCTGCGAAAAAGCCATAAAGCCATAAGCCCAGACGTATCATCCATGCGGGGCGCTTAGAGTTTTTATAGATGGGAAGGTAAAATGGGCGAAGTTTGACTAAGTCGGGGTACGTGTTTAAAAGATATTTTTGATCATGCAAGGCTTCTTTGACCAAGGCAAACTCAAAGTTTTCCAAGTATCTCAGCCCTCCGTGTATGAGCCGTGATGAGCGGGATGATGCCCCCGCTGCGATATCTGTTTTTTCTACTACAAGGACCTTCTTCCCTGAGGAGGCAAGTGCTTTTGCGATCGCTACTCCATTTATGCCGGCACCAAGAATAACCATATCATATTTTTTATGCATAGGATATAATAACATAAACTCGAAATATGCAATAGAAAAGAAAAAAGGATTTTCATGAAGATCATTGCCCATCGAGGATTGAGTAAGGAGTACCCTGAAAATACACTGCTTGCCTTTGAAAAAGCTCTCGAAGCCGGTGCAGATGGTATCGAGACGGACCTAAGACTGAGTCGTGATGAAGAAGTCATACTCTTTCATGATGACAGTCTCAAGCGTATTACAGGTCTTGACAGCAGACCTGAAGAGCTTTCTCTTGCAGAGTTGAAAAAACTGGATCCAGGAGACGGAGAGTGTATCCCTTCTTTAGATGAACTCCTTCACCTCACCCAGGGAAATGCCACGCTTATCTTAGAGATCAAGTACAACCCCTCCACCTACAGAAGACTCTGTGAGATCACGGCAAAACAGATCGAAGATAAACTGGGTTGGGTGGAAGTCTCCTGTTTTAATGATAAGGTCTTAAAGTATATGTATCAGCTGAATCCTCACATCAAGCTTCATAAACTCATTGAGAAGGCCTCGACATTACTGGATAAAGATTTTGAAACGCGCTATGGGTATGTCAGTTATTTTGATATCAATATAGCACTGCGTGACATAGTCTTGAAAAAAGGTTTTCTTAAAAGGCACAAGATTATTTTTTGGATGGTAGATAAAGAAGATCTCAGCAAGGAAAAAGAGGCAGGACTCTATGGGATCATGGCAAATCATGTCAAGTATGGTATCTGTAACAAATGAAGGTTTGCATTTTGTATATGAAACGAGTTCTACTTTCTTTGGATGATTTCACTCATTTTTCCCAATTTAAGCAAGGGAATGAATATAGAAATTGATTTTCGACAGACTTTGCTAAAGTCGAAAATATTGTTAAGGATAATAAAGATATACTAATCATTATTTGATGTGCATGTTGGTCATGCTTTAAAGGGTATTAAAATGCAAAGGACTATTTACATAGGTATTGGTACTAGTGCCGGAGGCCTTCACGCCTTAGAGCAACTGGTTGGTAAACTTCCTACTAATATGGGTTATGTTTATATCATAGCTCAACATCTGGATGCAAGCAAAAAAAGTTCTTTGGTAGAAATTCTCTCCCGCTTTACAACTATCCCTGTCTTGCAAGCAACGGAGCTGAACTCATTAAAACCAACTGTGCTTCATGTCACATGTTGACCTCACCTTCACCAGATATGATACCCACACTTGAAGCCCCTGCAATGGATGCAGTGATGTTTCATATGAAAGATGCTATGACAGATGAAAAGAAGATCAAGGCGTTCATTGTGGATTATGTACAAAACCCTTCAGCATCAAAGTCTGTATGTGAGTCTAATAAAGTACAAAAGTTTGGAGTGATGCCGTCTCTTAAAGGCAAGGTGTCTAAAAAAGATCTAGAGGTTATCGCTGAGTATATGATAGCTACTTACCCAAATGCAGGGTTTGTAAAGATGATAAAAGAGATCTTGACCAATGACAAGATGAATGCACTGCAAAACTCACCATTTCTTATAAACAATGAAGGTCTGCCTCACTTGACCAAACTACTTCTAGTTACTTGGGACAAGGCTGCACTGGGCTTAACAGATGAGCAAAAAGAGAAGCTTCTGGTCGTTAGAAAAGAGACACTCTCGAAGGTGAAGAAGATCAAACAAAAGCTACAAGTTTTAGAAGCGGAGATCATAGAAGCCATGGTTGACGGAGAAGCACTTGATAAGATCAAACCTCAAGTAGAAGAGGTTGCCAAACTCAAAGTGAAGGCAACGATGGTGCAACTAAAATGTCTTAAAGAGAGCATGGCTGTTCTCACTGAGGAACAGTTGGAGTTTTTGCTTCCTTTCTGGGATGCGTAGGAGAATTTAGAGGGGTTACCCTCTGATCTCCAAGAAGTTCTTGGTACTAATGTCATCCCAAGGCTTGTTGATCTTCACAAAAGCTTCATAACTTTCCAGTACACGCTTAAAATCATGGCTCTTTGCACTTTCATCTGATAAGACTTCTTTTAGGGCTACTTTAGCTGCATCCATCATCTCTTTGGGGAATGTTTTTATCTGTACTTGTTTTGGAAGTTCTTGCAGGGCCTTGGCATTTTTATAGCGGAACTCATGAAGCATATTCCCTGTCATCTCTTCGCTTGCAGCTGTGAGGATGGCTTTGTGTTCGTCACTTAACTTTTCCCATCGGGCTTTGTTAAATGTAAGTTCGAGTATGGAACCAGGTTCATGCCAGCCTGTGTAGTAGTAGGGTGCTGCTTTGGCAAAGCCCATCATGCTGTCAAGGGCAGGGCCTACCCATTCGGTAGCATCTATGGTTCCACGCTCCAGAGAAGTATATATCTCCCCGGCAGGGAGCAGTACAGGGTTTACACCCAGTTTTTTCATGACCTCTCCGCCAAGCCCGGGGATACGCATCTTAAGTCCTTTTAGGTCAGCTAGTGAGTTGATCTCTTTTTTGAACCAACCACCCATCTGTGGTCCGGTAGTCCCACCAATGAGAGGATAGAGGTTGAACTTACCGTACATCTCACGCCAAAGATCATACCCTCCGCCAAACTTCATCCAGGTGATCATCTCTTCACTGGTCAGTCCCAGAGGCATGCCCCCAAAGATGGAAAATGCAGGGTTTTTACCTTTCCAGTAGTAAACACCCGAATGAAAAGCATCTATTTGTGCTGCAGAAGTGGCATCAAAGACCTGCATTGCCGGGACAAGGATATTTTTAGCGAAGACTTTTATCTCAAGGCTTCCTCCACTGAGTTCGGAACAACGCCTGGCAAAGGTATCGACCCCTGTTCCCATGATGGGGAAATGTGCCGGCCAGGAGGTTGCCAGTTTAAGTGTGACTTTTTTCCCTCGGTTGATGTTCACTGAGCCAGTTTCACTCTTCTCTTCGGCCCTATGGCAGGCACTGAGGGCTAACGCTGAAACACCCAGTGCTGTTGATGTTATGAAATCTCTTCTTTTCATCTTAAAATCGTCCTTGCATTAATTGATTAAATAGTAACATAACATTAGTTTTAAAGGGGTAAAAATGAACTGTCATATTTGTGATAAACCGACACTGTCATTTGTGCATGAAAAGACAAATATTACTTATTATCACTGTAAACCGTGCCAATACATTTTCAAGTCACCGGAATGTTATCAAGATTTCACAGCACAAAAAGAACGTTATAACCTTCATGAGAATAATGAAGAAGATGCAGGATACCAGGCGTATTTTCAGCGTTTTTTAGACTTTACGCTTCCTTTGGTCGGAAAACCTGGAACAGCATTGGATTTTGGCTGTGGTGCCAGCTCTCTATTGGCTAAGATGCTAGCTGATAAAGGGATAAAATGTGACTACTATGATCCTATATACCATCCTGATACCCTGAAGAATAATAAAAAATATGAACTGATTGTATCTACGGAAGTTTTTGAACACCTACATCAACCTAAAGTTGTATTTGAGAGCTTATTGGAACGATTGGAAGAGGGTGGTTATTTGGCCCTTCAAACACAGTTCCATCCTAATGATACAGAGGCATTTAAAAAGTGGTACTATCACCAAGACCCCACACATATTGTATTTTTTACAGCTGAGACTTTTAGGGTGTTATGTGAGAAATTTGGTTGTGAATTTGTTGGAGACAACAGGAAGAATATGGTGGTAATGAAAAAGAGATTATTACCATCATGATAGCTTTTTTCAATAAATGTATTTTATATTAGTTTAATACAATTTGTACTATAGTCAAGAAAGGTGTGGATAGATAAAGTTTATATGGCATACCAAGGTATAGGGTGTTTAGAAAACATGTATGATTGAATGGATCGTAGATGAGTAGAGCATTTTATAAAAAGCTTTTAGATTTATTCTTAAATCAAATGTAAAAGGAACACCGTAATGAAAAAGTTAATGATAGTGATGTTCATAGTTATGGGTCTTGGGGTGATGTCTACTGCAACTGCAGGAAATACTGTTGTAATCACACATCCTAAAGTAGGTGGAGTTGCGCTTGACTGGTGTAAAACTTGGGCTGCCGGGTGTGGTAAGCCTGCTGCAGATTATTTTTGTAAAGCAAGGGGCTATGGTAAAGCAGTATCTTTTAAAAAAGAAGCAGATATTGGCTATACGCGTATTATGAAAACAGGACAGATCTGCAACTCTCCAGGGTGTGATAGTTTTAAATTTATTAAATGTAGCAAATCAAATTATAAGCGTTTTGTAAGACCAAAATATCAAGGTGTAGCGTTGGACTGGTGCTATACATGGGCTAGTAATTGTGGTACTAAATCGGCAAATGAATTTTGTAGATCGAGAGGTTATCCTAAAGGAGCATTAGGATTTAAAAAGGAAAATAATGTAGGATACACAAAGATCATGAGAACAGGACAGATATGTAATGCTCCAGGTTGTGATAGTTTCCGATATATTGACTGTAAAAAATAAAATGCTTCTTCTCTCAAGTGAAAGCTTGAGAGGATCGCTTAATTAAATAGACTATACTCTTCTTTAATAGTATTTAAAATACTTTTATCTGCATTGTAAATGAAGGCATAGTTGAAGTGGATGCTTTTGAGTATCTCTCTTACTTCTTCTTCACTTCTAAACCAGTGTGGATGGTCGATACCTGGTACTTTTATTTTCGGTGGTGTAAGTACGATGCTTTTTACCCACATGTTGCTTCTCATCACATACTCTCTTGCTTGAGTGATGTCTGAGAGGTTGTCTGTAAATATGGCAACTCTGTCGCTGTTGCTTGGTCTGGTGCTTTTGAGTTTTAGGTCTATAAATACAGGCATGAAATGTTTGGTGTATTTGATACGGTCTACAGAGTAAGGAAGATCATACGTTTCACAGAAATCTATGGCACGAAGCAGGTACTCTAAATGAAAAGGAATAAGCTCTTTTTCCTGATAGACATAACCACCAACTTTAAATGTACTTCTAAAAAGTGTGTCAGATACAGGGTATCCTTCTACTTCTCTGTTTAGTGTTGGTACATCCGGCTTTATGAGTCTCATAAGCTCTTTGTCTGTACCAACAAAGAGTGAATCATCAGAATTGAGTATTTGCTCAAATGCTTTACGCCAATCATCTGCAATGAAAGAGATGTTACTTTTATGCGTAAGTATCATTTTCAAAAAGGTCATCTCATGATTTGATAATAAAAAGAACTTTGCATCTTTTTTGATGATTACGTAACGTATGAGTTTAAAGGCTGCAAGTTGAATGTCAGAGACTTTGATCCATGCGATCTCATCATCTTTTCTGACAATGCTTTCATCATCATATACAATGGCATACGCACCGTTGTCTATGGCTTTGTCTATCTCTTCCTGATTTGAAGAGAAGAAAAGATCACCATGGTCTACCTTTGAAGGATAGACAGTAGCTGCTTCGATGGCTTGTACTTTAGGTGTATTGGTGAGTGTTCCCTCAGTGAGGTTCAGGATGTCTTCTATTTTCATATTTAACCTATCGGTGTTCCGGCTGTTTTTGGTTTTTCCGGACGGATCATACAAAGACCGTCAGCATCTTTTGCAGCAAGTAACATACCTTCACTTTTGTAGCCCATGAGTTTAGCAGGCTTGAGGTTTGCTACGACACATACTTGGGTGTTAAGCATATCATCTGCACTGTACCACTCTTTGATACCGGCAACTACTTGTCTTGGTACTTCTTCACCTACATCCACTTGCAGTAAAAGAAGTTTTTTACTTTTAGGTACTTCTTCTGCTTTCACTACGGTACCTACTTTAAGAGAAGTTTGGAAGAATTGGTCTATGCCGATGAGGGCTATGCCTTCTTCTTTATGAGCTGTTTCTTTTTTGGCTTCTATCTTTTTCTCTGCCTTTTTTGGTTCCTCTTTTTTATCAACAGGCTCTGCTTGTTCAAGTAAAGGTTCTTCTACACGAGGGAAGAGAGGAGGGATCTTCTCTATGGTAAATGTTTCAAGAAGATTTTTCTCTTTGATGATGTTGTTCCAGCTTGTATTGTCTATGGTAAAGCTGAGTGCATCTGAGATCTTTGTACAGATGTCAGGCATGACAGGGTAGAGCATCACTGCTACTTTTCCAAGTATTGCGGCAATAAGCCCGTTAAGTGCCATTGCTTCTTCCTCTTTACCTTCTTTCATGAGTGTCCAGGGCTGATACTTGTCAATGGATCTGTTGGCTACAGAGAGCGGTCTCCAAAGTTCTTCGAGATATCTGTGGATCTGCATATCAAAAAGAAGAGGTTCAAGCTTGTCAAGTGAAGCATGCACTTCATCAAGTTCTGCCTGATAGTATTTCGCTACATTCGCAGAGTCCACTTTACTTTCAAAGTACTTACCGCTCATTCCTATGAGACGGTTAAGCAGGTTCCCAAGGTCATTCCCGAGATCTGAGTTGATACGGTCAATGAGTGCTTTTTGGCTAAAGTCACCGTCACCGCCGAATGGTACTTCTCTAAGCATGAAGTAACGGAAGTTATCCAGTCCATAGGCATCTGCTACTTCTCTAGGGTTAACTACATTCCCTTTGGATTTACTCATCTTTTCACCGTCGCGTGTCCACCAACCATGTGCTGCGATGTGTTTAGGCATCGGTAAGCCAAGGCTCATAAGGAATGCGGGCCAATAGACAGCGTGGAAACGCAGGATATCTTTACCTATGAGGTGTACACGTGCAGGCCAAAAGTCCATATTGGCTTCATCTGTACCGTAACCAAGTGCAGTGACGTAGTTCATAAGGGCATCAAGCCATACATACATCACATGTTTTGGGTCATTGAGATCTTCCGGAAGTTTGACACCCCAGTCAAAACTTGTACGGGTAATAGAGAGGTCATCAAGTCCGCCTTCAACAAAACGGATCACTTCATTTTTTTTACTTTTCGGTAAAATGCAGTCTGGATTCTCGTTATACCATGCAAGAAGTTTGTCCTGGTATGCTGAGAGTTTAAAGAAGTAGCTCTCCTCTTCTACAATAGTGGTACTTTTACCACATTCCGGGCAAAACTCATCATCTACCAGTTGTGATGCAGGAAAAAAAGTCTCACATGAGATACAGTAGTGCCCTTTATAGACATCTTTATAGATATCCCCATTGTTATGCATCACAGAAAAGGCTTTTTGAACCCCTTTCATATGGTCTGCATCTGTTGTTCTTATGAATTTGTCATAAGAGATGCCAAAGTCATCCCAAAGGTTTTTAAATGTAGCGGAGATCTCATCTGCATACTCTTGAGAGCTTTTCCCTCTGGCTTTTGCTGATTCTTCTATTTTCTGGCCGTGTTCGTCGGTTCCGGTGAGAAAGAATGTATCCAATCCGCACATACGAGAGTAACGGGCAACGGTATCTGCAATGATGGTCGTATATGCATGACCGATGTGAGCGATATCGTTCACATAGTAGATAGGGGTTGTGATGTAAGCTTTTTTGTGACAAGATGACATATTTGTAGTTCCTTAAACAAATGAGTTTCTGGTTTACTGTAGAGTAAATTTATAAAGGATATCTTAGCTAAAAGATGCTGTAAGGAGGGTTATTTTTTATATTTTTTACTTAGGTGATATTTCGAAGATAAAATATACATAATGAAGTGTGTTATAATAAAACTTTCTGAACAGTATTAGGTATGTAAAATGGTCAAAACAGATAAAGGCGGGATCGTATGTTAAAAACATCAAATATTGATTTCTTTTCTGAAAGTGCAGAGGAAAAGAATAGAAAGACAACAGATCTGTTTACGCCTCTTGAAAAAAAGAATATTTTAAATCAGCTTAATGAAAAGAGACTTCTTCATCAGAAGAATGAAGAAATGCAAAAAAAACGATTTGAAAAAAAGAAAATTTATACGATACAAAATAAAAAATATTATAAGATCTATGACTTTAAACATGCCTACTATGTAGAAGTAGAGAGTTGTAAGAATATCTCTTATGCACAGACTACGATACTGCTTTATACGTATACCTTTGCCACCATGACCGCAAGAAAAGGACTTGCAAAGATAGACAAAGTGACAGAGAAGATACTTGTTTCCAATGATGTTTTACGTGTGTATTTTAAATCATTTACTTTGGAAGAAGAGCGTTAGAACTTTTTGTTTTGTCCAATATTATAAATTATAGGAGATCGTAGTGTATTTTGTCTATATACTGAAATGTGCTGATGGGACTCTCTATACTGGTATTTCTACAGAATTGGAACGTCGTATAAAAGAGCATAACAGTTCTAACAAAGGGGCAAAATATACACGTGTAAGAAGACCTGTAACATTAGTCTATAGTGAAGAATATTTGGATAGAAGCTCTGCTTCCAAAAGGGAGTATGAGATTAAAAAAAAGATGAGTAGATCGATGAAGTTAAAGTTGATAGAGGGGTAAAAATGTTTTATTTTTCAGCAGGTAAAGTGCCTAGGAAAGGTGGTTTTTTTACTATGGATATTCGATATTTCAGTTATCTGACTTGATAAGATGAAGTATCGAATCCAGTGGTTTTGAGAGATGCCCTATAGGGAATTAAAATGAATATCCCAAACCAAAATATGTGATGGATGAGTTCATATTGAAATCTGTTTCTGTAAATGTTGTATTTGCGCCGGTTACATCGATATTCACATCATTCAAATCCCAAGAAGTATATCGGTATCCTACTGTTACATATAAACGTGGGCTAATTGTGATCCAACCAAACTTATGGTCTGATGATACTGGTTGAAATCTAATTCCAAAATCGTATTCTTGAAATATACCATTAACCGTTAAATCACTATTCGTATAATCATTTTTAAATGTACCTGTTTGATATGCATAAGTTCCCGACCCATAAAGTGTAAATAAATCATTTAAACTCATTCTTCCTGTGATGCTGGGTCCTATTTTGTAAGTCAATATTTCCGTTTTGCTGTTTTGCATATTATTCATTGTGATATCACTGGTTGAATCGTCATTATCACTATTTTTTCCACTATCTATCCATGGGATAGAGATACCCAGCATAATACCTCCTCCAATATAATTGTTTTCATTTGTATGATAAAAGTCCTTACCTACTACCAGATTCAAGTCTAAGCCCTGCAGTCTATAGTCTATGGATGGAGTTGTTAATAGAGTCGGGTCTTGAAAAAAACCATCTGTATAACTATTGATACTACTTTGTGTCTGAACCATCTTTTCTGAATCATACCAGGTAAAATTATATTTGTAAAACCATGAATCTGAACCAAATAATGGTGCATGCTGCTCTACCATAGAATAGGTAGTAATATCTGCCTGAATTGTTTGGTTCAATCCAATAAAACCACCGGTTAATTCAAATGTACCTTGACCTGTTTGAATCTCACCGGCATATAGTGAACTCGTAAGTAAACTTACTAAACTGATTTTTAAAATATTGCGTTTCATATATCCTCTTTTATATTATTAGTACAACAAAAATTTTTTCTTTAAGGTACTCCTGATACCGCACCCTAAAATAGTTTTTAGCTTAAGATTTTTATCTTAAAACTTAAAACTCAAACCCACCACCTGCACCTTTACTCATGCTGTCATAGACCGCTTTTATATAGGTATCCCGAAGTGTACAATCGAGTAGTTTTTCACACTTCATGCAACTATCGACACCATGCTGTGCTTGACATGCTTCAAGTTCTGCTTTTTTTTGCTTGAGAGCTATTTGCCATTCGTCAAGTACTGCTTCGGACATTATGCTTTGACTCCATATGCCTTTTTGAGTGCTTCTATTTCATAGTTGGAACCAAAGAAACATGGGCTTGTATCATGTGGATGTGCGGGAACAAGTTCCATAAGTCTCATCCCCTTGCTGTTGACAGCCTGTCCCCCTGCCTGTTCATACATAAAGGCAAAAGGAATGACTTCAAATAGTTGTCTCAGTTTTCCATTTGGTTTGTCTGATGTTCCAGGGTAAGAGAATATCCCACCCCCTTTGAGTAAAATTTGATGCAGATCCGGAACCATACCGCCAGAGTATCTGAGACGGTATCCTTCAGCAAAGAGATCATCTACAAATGTTTTATGGTAGTCGCACCAGTTCTGTTGTGTTCCGCCTGGTGCATTGAGTTTACCTTTTTCATCCAAGGTTACTTCACCGATGAAGTTAAAGAGGTCTTCCTGAGCTCTGTAGTGTAAAGGTTTTCCTTCTTTGGTTGCGATCATCAGTTCAATACGTGGTCCATAGACAACATAGGCAGAAGCTACAAGGTTCTCCCCTTTAAGTTCACCTTCATAGATACCGAAGATAGAACCTACAGAGAGGTTGACATCAGCCAGGCTGGAACCGTCCAATGGATCGTAGCAGATAGTGTATTTCCCTTCATCATGAAGTTCTAAAACCCCTTCCTTCTCTTCACTTACTAAAGCTTTAACAATAGAGATATCCCTAAAAGCCTCTTCTATGATATAGTCACTTTTAACATCGAGTTTGAGCTGCTCTTCACCTGAAGTGTTGGAACTGTCACTGTATCCTAAATCTTCAGTTTTAATGGCATGGTCTATCTTAATGGCAACTTGTTTAATGGTCTCAAAAATAGTTTGCATCTATATCTCCTTGGCGTTATTTGTTATCCACTCTATAATTTGAGTCGTATTGTTTAGATCGAGCAATTGAATGTTGGCGGGGATAGTGTATTTTGTGACATCTATGCTTTTATCTATAGCGATTGCTTCACTACAGGAGAAGTAACTCTCATCTATTTTATTTCTAAAAATAGCGATACGGGGAAGGGGAAGTGTTTTGAGTCCCTCTACAAGCAAGATATCAAAGTCATTGATCATTGCTATGATATCATCCAGTGTTTTTTCTCGCTGAGAGAAGTATGTCGTACGTGTGGGAGAAGTGACTACCACTTCTGCACCTGTCTGAGAAAACTTGTAGCTGTCTTTTCCTTCAACATCGAATATGGCTTTGTCTTTAGGATCATTTTTGATGATAGCAACTTTTTGTTCTTTGATAAGTACTTTTGCTACTTTTTCCACAAGTGTGGTTTTTCCGCTGCCTGAAGGACCTGTAAATGCTACTGCAACTCTTTTGTTCACGTATAAAACCTTTAGTTGAATTGTTTGAATTATACTTAAAACTTTATTGAAACTATGTTAAAAAAATTAGATTTAGGAGGTAATTACATACCTCTTGAAGAGAATAGTAGAAAGTGTAAAGAATATTAATTGACTGTCAGTATGTTATCTCTCTTGAAGATATATATTGAGATGATACAAACAAGAAAATACAAAACAGGAAGCGATACATATTTTGCCGGTTGAATGAATTCAACTATGAGTCATTCTTTATATCCGATGATTTATACGAGTTACTTTCAATGATTTTTTGAACTTGACTATTTGTATAATGTATTTTGGAGTGAGTTCCTATTAGATCATTCCGTATCTGTACAGTTAATGCACCTAAAGCTTCATACAGTAAATGTGTATCACCGCTAAAACTCTTATCTTCTGATAGCCGGGAAACTACTTTGATAAAGTTTTGATATTCATTTAAAACATCTACAGATGCAACAATAGCTAATCTATGTGTTGTAAATTGTAAACTGGTAAGTTCTGCTGTCGTAAAGCTGTCTGACAGAGACATTTTTTCTAGAAGGTCAAGTAGTTTTTCATATGTTGTTGCCTTTAGTTCAAGAAATTTGATATTTTGTTCTTTCTCTATCTCAACGGCAGTTTGCTTATTTAAAAGTAAAGCGGTAATAAATATGGTTGCAAGAGTCCCCAGAATGATAAGGACAATTTCTTGAGTAAACGGCGTACTGTCTGTAACTTTGTATGCATATCTGAGATATATATACCCTGAAACTATAGTGATAAATGATAATAATAAATATACTATTTGTTTTGATTCTTTATTCAAAGTAAACTCTCCATTTTCATTTTATCCTATCCTCTTTTTTTCACGCATAAAACTTTCGTTAAATTATTTGAATTATACTTAAATCTTTATTGAAACTATGTTAAAATTTTAGTTACTTTGGAGGACTCATGCGTAATATATTATTGACTATTGGTGCTATGGCTCTCCTTACAGGCTGTACCTCTAAAGAAGAAAAAGCACTCATGCAAACGTATGAGAAATATAAATCTTATCATAAAGAACTCCAAAAAACTGAAAAAACACAACTTTATGATGGATCAGTTACTAAAGCACTCCTTACTGCAACTTATCTTTATGAACCAAATTGTCAAAAAGTGGATAGAGGCAATGAAATATTTATTGTAGGTGTCTACCTGGAAGAGAGTGAAATGCAAACTTTTAACCAGGGGGGATTCTCCTTAACACTGAATGGAAAGGTTCCTGGAAGTATCAAAAAACTGGAAAAGAGTGATCCCCGATTAAAAAACATCTCTTTTGTTACGGAGTGGAGTCAGTTTTACCTTGTTGCTTTTCCTCATACTTCAAGTAAAAGTTTTAAGTTGATCTTTGAAAGTAGTCTGTATGGAAAGGGTGAGTTACACTTTGCCAAAGTAGCAAAATATGTATTGACCAAGGAATTATTGTAGTCAACATAAAAAGAACCCTTTGAATATCTGGAATTATCTGGAGGGTTCTATAAGTTATTTTCTAAACCTGTCTGTTTTTGCAGGGTTTGTCAAACTTTTTATAAATGGCAAAAGACGTGTTGAAATGCCCAGTTTGTTCAGGTAGACAACATAGTTCGTGAGGACACGTTTTCCATATTCTCTGGCTTGAACATTGCTTATCTTTTCCATACTTAAATAAGGTTCAAACGCTCCGGTTCTAAAATAGTTGGCTGTTTTGATGAGTCTTTTTGTAAAACCTATACCTCCATTGTATGCATAGGCTACAAAAAGCGGATGGTAGAGATATTTGTTTAGATAGTCAAGGTGAAAGTCTGCATATTCTATAGCTTTATAAGGATTAAACATCTCATCCAGATCGATATGCTCACCTTTCTTTTTAGCTATATGCTCTATGAGAAAAGGCATGAACTGCATCATACCAAGAGCAAATGAGCGTGAGACCGAAGCAGGTATAAAACGGCTCTCTTGTCTTGCAATAGAGTAGATGAGGGCTTGTCGCTTTTTTGAAAATTTTTTCATAGCTTTTCGGTAAGGCATGGGGAAATAAGATTTTGTATAATTACATGCTTTGGCTTTGAGATAGGTATTCATACCTATGGTTGCCTGAGATTCACAATCCTCTGCAAGATCATTCAGGTCTGCATCAGGAAGATTCATTTTAGCTTTCATCTTGGCCCAATCAATAGGGTTTTTTGCATCTATACCGTAAACACGGTTTTTACTCACAGAAGGGGTTATAATGGTTCTGGGATATTTTTTGTGTGCCATATCGGCAGCTAAGAGTGTATACATATTGATATGATAACTCTTTAAGAGTTTCTCCAGATATTTTTTATCTTTGCTTAGAAGATAGAGCCAAAAAAGTGATTTGTCTTTTTCCCATCTTTGCATATATGTCTTGTATGCTTTAAAAAAATAACTTTCTGCTTTTTGAAGTTTCTTTTTTTCGACCAGTTTTATAGCAGTTTTAAAATATTTGTTCGCTTCTGCTTTGCGTTTCCAATCGGTTTTATCCACTACATTAAAAAGAGGAGGTTTAGGTTTCAAATGAGCAATTAATCCAGTTTTCTTTTTGTATGCTGCACGAAGTTTTTTATTTAGATGATCAGCCTCTTGAATAATGGACTTTGCTTCTCCGACGGTAGTGGTTTTTTGAGAGAGAAAGCGCCAAATATAGTAATCTTTTTCAACGCTCTGAGGCATTTTATGTACCTCTGAGTAAGTAAATGTTTTAGCCTCAAGTACAGCTGTGTTTAAAGCAAAGCTGGCAATAAGTGTTAAAAACAGGTACTTTATATTCATGCTTACCCTAAAAATATACGCATCATAAAGGTATCAAGGAATTGAAGCCCCAATATAATGACAAGAGGAGAAAGGTCAATGCCTGAAAAAACAATAAAAGGTATCTTTTGACGTATAAAGCTGTAGGCAGGTTCTGTAAGCCTGTAAAGAATCTGGACAATAGGATTGCTGGGATCCGGTCTTACAAAGCTTAACAATGCAGAGATAATAACGATCCAAATATAAATATTGATCACCGTATGTAAAAGTTGTACGATAGAATATATTAGTGCATTCATGATGCTACCTCCAATAAATAAGATTTGATAAATGGATAAATGTCACTGAGTTCCGGTCCATGTTCGGCGCCTGTAAGCAAGAGTCTAAGCGGTTTAAAGAAGTTTTTGCCTTTAAGTCCGCTCTCTTTCATCATATATGACTTGAACTCATCAAAAGTATCTATCATAGGAGCCTGTTGGATAAGTTTTTCCATTGTACGCATCTGCTCACCCCATTCATTATCAAAATTCTTAGGGCTGAAGATAGGTCTTATCTTGCTTTCCAATTCATTAATGGTACTTGCTTCTTCCAAGTATATCTTTGCAAGCTTGCCTATGTCGGCATCTGCAAAACCAAACAGTGTTGAAAGCTGTTTGTCATCCATCATTTTAAGGTGTTCCCTGTTAATGAAACGAAGTTTGTTTATATCAAATTTGGCTGCAGATTTTGAAATGTTTTCAAGCTTGAACCACTCTATGGCTTCCGGCAGGGTAAATATCTCTTTAGGTGCTTTTGTATTACCTAAAAGTAAAAGATAATTGCTGATAGCATCAGGAATAAAGCCTTGTTCAAAGAGCCACTTGACAGAACTGGCATCATCACGTTTACTCATCTTCTTGCCTTCTGAATTGAGGATAATAGGAAGGTGCGCGTACGTTGTTTCTTCTTCATAACCCAGTTGCATCTTGATGTGTTTTTGCTTAGGGGTGTTTGAGAGATGGTCCTCTCCGCGAATGATGAAGTTCACTCCACTGAGCATATCATCACAAGCACATGCAAAGTTATATGTTGGTGTACTGTCAGCACGCAGTATGACAAAACTGTCTACTTCGTTCGGTGCAGTGACAATATCGCCTTTAATAAGATCGTGATTAATGATATCGGCAGCTGGTTTTTTGATACGGATCACAAAAGGTGTACCACTCTCTTTGAGTTTTGCAAGTTCTTCTTTGTTCACATCAAAACACTGTCCACTGTAACGGTAGGCAATTTTCTTGGCTTTTGCTGTTTCTCTGTCTGCTTCGAGTTGTTCTGCCGTACAGGTACAGACAAAAGCTTTCCCTTCTTCAAGTAGGCGTATAGCAAGAGTTTGATGCATATGAAGATGGTCGCTCTGGTGAAAAACCTGATCATGGGGAAGGGCAAACTTCTCTAAGATCTGTAAGATCTCTGTATCTTTCCCCTCAATATTGCGTACTTTATCCATGTCTTCAATACGAATAATAAAGGGTTTATTCCTTTGCTGTGCAATAAGGTAGTTAAGTATAGCAACACGTAGGCTTCCTATGTGCATATCACCTGTAGGTGAAGGGGCAAATCTTAGCATAATTCTTGACTCCAATACAATAGTGGTTGAGTTTTAGTAGTGCTATTATAGGGGTTTTTACTTTAACACTTCTGATTTGCATCTTTATCAAAGCTCAATTTTCCATACCCTTGTAGCCGGCTTTTCCCACAGATAAAAGCATCTACAAAATCTATATTTTTTGTTTCGACAATATTTAATGTTTCAATAAGTAGAACTTTATCACCCACTACAGCTCTAAGAGAAATACTAGTCTTTTGGATTAGTCTGTTATTCCAACTTCTGGGACACAAGTTCATTTACCACTTTTGGATTGGCTTTGCCCCCTGTAGATTTGAGTACCTGTCCGACAAAGAAACCTAAAAGTTTGGTATTACCCGCTTTGAATTTGGCGACGTTGTCTGGATTTTTTGCAATTATTTCATCAATAATAGGTAAAATTTTAGAGGGGTCACTTATCTGTATGAGACCTTTCGCTTCTACTATTTGCTTTGGGTCTTCGCCACTTTGTACCATATCTTCAAAGACTTGTTTGGCAATTTTCGTAGAGATTGTCTCATAATATATCATATAAGAAAGTGAAAGAACTTGGTTAGCTGTGACAGTTAACCTATCCACTTCTTTTTTTAATTCTCTAGCTACATCATTAACTACAAGATTTGCAATAATCTTTAGTAGATTATTTGGCTTGATGTATTCTAACTCAGCAAGTATATTCTCATAAAAATGGGAAAGTTTCTCATCACGTGCTAAAGTATTGGCTACTTCACTGTTTAGTTTAAGCTCGCTGGTGTACTGATCAAACCGTGCTTGCTGGGCCTCACTCATAGGTGCTACTTCACCCTCTATCTGTATTTTTTTGGCTTGAGGTTTACGTTCACCCCTGGGTGCTCTTCCCGGTGCTTTTTTCTTTTTGGCCCAAGAGTCTTTAAGACTGACGATTTTATTGAACACAGGGTTTTCATCTGTGTAATCAACAGGGTCAGCATAAAAATACCCCTGTCTTTCAAACTGGAATCTTTCATCAGGTCTTTCAGTGATCACCGCAGGTTCAATCAGGGCATTTTTGATGACTTTCAGAGAGTCCGGATTGAGATCATCCAAGCCCTCCGGAAATTCATTTTTAAACAATCTGTCATAGAGTCTTACTTCAACTTTCCCGGCACTCTTTGCATCTACCCACTGGATCGCACTTTTGACCTTTATACCGCTGGTGTCCTGTCCGCTTTTGGAATCTGGGTGATACGCTGCTTTTATCTCTATGATATTGCCATGAGCATCTTTGATAACCTCTTTGCAGGTGATGATATAAGCATGCTTCAACCTTACGGGTTGCTCTGGTGTAAGACGGTAATACCCTTTTGGAGGATCCTCCGTAAAGTCATCACGTTCAATATAGATCTCACTGGAAAAAGGCAGCTTTCTTGAGCCCTCTTTAGGCACATCATGCGGGTAGTATGAAGCATCGAGTGCTTCACTGCCCTCATAGTTCTCGATGGTTACTTTGAGCGGATCAAGGACACACATGACACGCGGGACTTTGGTATTGAGATCATCTCTGATACAAAACTCAAGCTGTGCGACATCCACCGTTGAGTTTGTCTTGGCAATACCGATCTGATCGCAAAAGTTCAGGATGGACTCAGGGGTATAACCCCGTCTTCTGTATCCGGCAATAGTCGGCAGACGAGGATCATCCCACCCATTAACGTATCCACCCTCAACCAGTTCCAAAAGCTTTCTTTTGCTCATAACCGTATAGTTGATGGCAAGCCTTGCAAACTCATGCTGGTAAGGGCGTGGCGGTTCAAGCTCCAGCGTATCCAAAACCCAGTCATAAATAGCACGGTTGTTCTCAAATTCAAGTGTACAGAGTGAGTGTGTAATACCTTCGATATAGTCAGACAAACAATGCCCAAAGTCATACATCGGGTAGATGGACCATTCATTCCCTGTCCTATGATGCTTTGCATGCCTGATACGATAGAGAAGCGGGTCGCGCATCTGCATATTGGCTGCACTCATATCTATACGTGCTCTAAGGACGTGTTCACCGTCTTTGAACTCACCCTTTTTCATTCTTTCAAAAAGGTCAAGGTTCTCTTCTATGGAACGCTCGGCGTACTTGCTTCGTTTTCCTGCTTCTGTGACCGTACCGCGATACTCACGTATCTCCTCTTCATTCAGGCTATCGACGTATGCCTTGCCCATCTTGATAAGACGGATTGCGTAATCATACAGTTTGGGGAAATAATCGGAAGTGAAACGCACACTGTCATCCCACTCAAAACCAAGCCAATGTACAGCATCTTTGAGAGCCTCGACGTATTTGGTCTCTTCTGTGGTCGGGTTGGTATCATCCATTCTAAGGTTGCAACGTCCCTGATAGTCACGTGCGATACCGAAATTGATAGCGATAGATTTAGCATGTCCAATGTGTGGAAAACCGTTAGGCTCCGGAGGAAACCTTGTATGAACCTCTTGATACTTGCCTGACTTCAAGTCCTCTTCCACTATGGTACGTAAAAAATCTTTGCTCTCTCTCATTGTTCTTAAACCTTTTGAAACTCTTATTAAAGCTGTATTTTACCGAATTAGAGCTTATCGCATCTTAGAGTTGTTCTTTGAAGGAAAAAGAAAACATTTTTAATTATATTATTTCATATACTTTTTTTCATTAATTATTTTTAGTTATAGTATATATAAAGTTTACTGTATGAACAACTCTGCCTAATAAATGATATAAGGGGTACAGAGATGCAAAAAATATTATCTTTCATTTTGTTATTCTCTTTTTATATTAACCCTCTTCAGGCAAATATTTCCATCAAACCACTTGATCTTGCTACATCACATTATGCGATCGGCCGTTCTGTCCTGGTATATGAAGATAAAGATGCCAATATGACACTTTATGATATTCGTCGCCTCTCTTCAAATGATTTTGTACCGATAAATAAGCCTATATCAAGTCGGCTGTTCACACATTCTGCATTATAGTATCAGTTCACAGTTATTAACAATGAGAAAGATCCTGTAAACAGACTGATCATATTTGAACCCGCCTGGCTCGATACGATCAATATTAGCATAGTATCTGAAAATGGACAGATACAAAACTACCGGAGTAGTAACATATACCCTTATTCCAGACGTGTGATCGATCATTATTTTATCAATTTCAATCATGATTTTGAACCGGGGCTCTCTACAGTTTATGTACAGGTGAGAACGCGTGATCCTTTTATTGTTTCTATCTCTCTTATGAAAATATCAACATTCCTGGCAGACCAGATTGGTGCTTCCTTTTGGATCGGCTTGATCTATGGCGGAATCATTGCTATGTTGTTTTATAATATTTTTCTTTTTTTTGGTATCAAAGAGCGTTACTATGCTTTTTATGTATTGTATCTTTGTACTTTTTTTATGATGAATGCAACCTATAACGGTTATACGTTTATGTATTTCTTCTCCAATTATCCTAATATCCAAAATTGGGCACAGTCCATATCGATCTTCTTTTTTGTATTTGCATCACTTCTCTTTGCCCAATCCTTCTTAAATCTTAAAAAATATCATTTTACCCCTTTATGCGGTAACTACTTATTTTATATATTTTATTCTTGCTATCTCACTGCTTTCGGCAGCTATTGGCGGGTATCGTTATCATGTGATCTTCGCCATTCTCTCTATTATGTTGACAAGTATCTATATCTTCGGTATTGCACTGGTTTCCTGGTTAAAGGGCAATCGTTCAGCCAGGTTCTTCCTTCTTGGTGCTGCCAGTGGTCTTATAGGCTCTTTTATAACTGCATTGACGGTGATGTCTTTTATTCCGTACAGCTATATGACATACAAAGCGATTGATTTTGGAATGTATATTGATGCAGTACTTCTTTCTATGGCACTTGCAGATCGTATGAAGATTACACAGGAAAAGAAATTGATAGCGGAAAAAGAGGCAAAAACAGATATTTTGACAGGATTGTTCAACCGAAGAGCCTATGATAAAATAAGTCATGCGGAGTACCAGAGATTAGTCCGTCTGGACAGGGGTCTGTCAGTAATAATGTTTGATGTTGATGACTTTAAAACAGTGAATGATACGTATGGCCATAATGCAGGCGATATCATATTGAAAACTGTAGCAAGCATTGTAAAGCGGGTCATGCGGGAGTATGACTATGCTTTTAGAATGGGAGGAGATGAATTCCTGCTGTTATTGCCGGAAACCAAGGAGACAGAAGCCTATCAACTGGCTGAACGCCTCAGAATAGAAATAAAGGATCAAAATCTAAAAGTGAATGGAGAAGATCTCTCTATTACGGCCAGTTTTGGTATATCTCAGTTCATACCGAAAGATGAAAGTGTAGAGAACATTGCAAAACGGGCAGATGAAGCACTTTATCAGGCTAAAAAGTCCGGTAGGAACAGAGTGGTCATCTTAAACAGCTAGTTGAAAGAGAATATAAATAAAGCAGTCCATATAGAATTATTGGGATATTACCCCAAATAATAATCCAAAGTAAATTTCATATCTTCATCCAGTTCAAGATTGTTTCTCATCCACTTAAGATAGCCTGGGTCTTCCATAGCTATTTCTTCTATTTCTCTATCTTTGTATTTTCCAAATTTAAAGGTTTTCATCATCACAGGTGTCTGGGTAAGTTCTGCCAGTTTTTGCATAGGATTTAACCCTTGATAGTGCTCTTGGGTAAGCTGAACAAGTTTGGACAGAAGTAATTTCATTACCAATACATCACCGATGGCATCATGTGCTTTGATGGTAATACCAAGCTTGGCTGCTTCAGCTTCTTCTGTTTTGTAGAGGTTTAATGCATAACGCAGATACTGCAAACGGTGGTAAGGCATCTCAGGAAGAAGATGTTTTGCACAGCGTAGTGTATCTATAAGTGTATAGTGATTTTCAAATCCCTCTTTTTTAAGCATGGTTAAGTCAAAATTGATATTATGTGCAATGAGATAGTTCTCTTTTTCGTTTAACTCAACGATCTTTTTAGCAAATTCTGTTTCAGAGTAGGGTACTTTGCCGGCGATGATGTCAGGTGTGATATTATGCACTTCCATCGCTTCGATACTGATCGCTAACGGTGCAGAGCAGAACTCATCATACACTTCTATTTTCTCTTTGCTGTAAACTATCATTGCACCTATCTGTATGATCCGGTCCTGTTCCCGGTTTCCTGTGGTCTCTGTATCGAAAAGTATATATTTTGCCATGAATAACCTTGCATTTTTTGTCTATTGATATTTTATTTTCAGTTTGCAAATCATAGCGTTTTTTTCTATAGTTTTGCCTAATTAAACCCTCTGAATAACCCTGAGTGTTCACAACAACACCAGCTTTTTCTTAGGCTAGGCACTCACTTGCACCCCAAGGGTATTTCCTACGGGCAAGTCCTAGCCGTAGCTAAGTCTTCAATTAATAACAAATGGATATAATACTGATTAACTGATTATTTGTATAACACTGGAGTATAAATGAATGTTGATGCACAACTGATAGAACATATGATGAACCCTAAAAATTATGGTACGTTAGCAAGTGCCAATGCACAGGGGATAGGGAAAAATCCTGAAAACGGTGAAAAGGTAGCCATCTATCTCAGGGTAGGTACTGATGAAGATGAAGCATATATTGATGATATTGCTTTTCAGGCTATAGGCTGTACAACAACGGTTGTTGCCGGCTCCATGATAACAGAAGAGGCAAGAGGCCTTAACTTTAACGGAGTGAAAAATCTGATAGAAGCAACGATGAAGCTTCTTGAAAGACTTCCGCCTGAAGATGCAGCATGTTCTGAGATGGTGGCTTTGGCATTGAAAGCGGCTATAGATACGTATGAAAAACGACTGGAAGATCCGGATTATCCTGTGATCACCTATAAAGTCGTCAACAGCTGTGTACCAAAAGAAGAAAATCAACAGGGAGAAAAATAATATGAAAACAGTAATGATCAAAACACATGAAGCTTGGCTTGAAATGCTTATGGCAGGTTTTATGAGCAGAACCGAGAACAAACAAGTTCTTCTTGATTTTTCAGATATTTTGTTCAGACATTTTACCTGGCTTGAAAATGAACTTATTGTTCTGGGTGAATCTTACAATTATGACAGAGATCCTATCCCTGTAAAAGTAGAAAGGTTAAAGGATCTTTTAAAAGATATTATCGTTCGGCTCAATGAGATCGACCTGCAACTCATAAGTTCTCCTGATAAAGCGTTGGCATCCCGTATCTCAAGTGATATTTCCTATATGATAGAGGTAATACATGAAATGAATGATGAAGTCGTTACTGCATTTAACATGGAGCGTACTTTCCCAGGCATAGCATTAACACAGGAAGCAACAGATGCACTGACACTTTTTCTTTTTGAAGAGAGTTATAAAGAGTATGAACTCATTATGATCTACAACTATTTGAAAGCACACAGTGATGATGCATACATGAACAGGATCTTTCAGATACTGATCGATGAGAGTTTCTTCCATCTTAAGAGTTTTGGTGAAATGATGGCAAAGATGGGGCTGCTTGCTGTACCTCGTGTGGTTATGAAAGAACTCTACCAGATCGAGGATGTAGTACAATTCCTTAAAGACGGGATAAATGAAGAGCTTGCAGCAAAAGAAGAGTGTAAAAGACTCTCTGAGGCAGTGGCTAAAGACAGTCCGGAACTGGAAAAATTCTTTGACTTCATCAACCATCAGGAAAATTATCATATTGCACTTATGGAAGATGCATTGAAACACTTTATGGGAGAAGCGGCAGATGAGTAAACACTTTACTTCGGTCATCTCCAACAGTTTTGGAAAGTTCGCTTCAAAGGAGTTTCCGTCATTTATACAGCATTTCATCAATGCAGGTTATGTGAAACTTATGGGACTTGATATGAGTGAATTCAGGGAGCCGGGCAGTTACAAAACACTGAATAAACTTTTTACCAGAGCTTTTGAGACTCCCAGAGTATTGCCGGAAGATCCAAATGCACTTATCTCCGGTGTAGATGCCCTGGTTACTGATGCCGGTACTATTACAGACGGGAAAGCATATCAGATCAAGGGGATGAGCTACAGTATAGAGGAACTTTTTGGAGAACATCATAAGGCTGCAGCAGGCTGGTTGGAAGGCGGAGAGTTCATGAATTTCTATCTTTCGCCTAAAGATTACCATCGATATCATATGCCTATGGATCTGAAGGTCCATTCCATTACCCATATTCCCGGTAAGCTCTATCCTGTCAATTTTCCGCTTTTACGTAATATGCAGGAACTTTTTATTGAAAATGAAAGAGTAGTCATGGAGTGTGAAGACAGAGTGGGAAGGATGCATGTCCTTGTACTGGTTGGTGCACTTAATGTAGGTAAAATGGTGATCACATTTGAAGAGAATATCCGAACGAACTCTGAGATAAGAGAACCACAGCATTATACCTATGAGGATTTATGGTTAAAAAAAGGTGAGATGTTTGGTTGGTTCGAAATGGGATCAACACTTTTGACCTTTTCTCAGAAAGGGAGTATTCTCCCTGAAATAGCCATCAATCAAAAGGTGTCATTTACAGATATTTTAGGAAAAATCAGATAACAAGGAGTTAGTATGGTCTCGGTTCAAGAAATACAAGAGTATTCACAGATACGAACAAAAGCCAGAGCATATCTATGCTATATCTTAAGCCGTAACATCTCTAAAAGCATAGAGGATGGCAGTACACTTGAGAATGTCATTAAAAAACTTAAAAATCTTAAGCAGGTATTGCCTAAAAGTGAAGTGATCTATGCTATTGACGGTAATGGTATCCAAATGGTTGATAATATTTCATCAAACCCTAAGCTTAATGGTTTTGGAAAAGGTGAAGACAGAAGTGACAGAGCGTACTATTACAAAACGCTCAAAGAACATCGTTGTATTCTTACAGATCCTTACCCCTCGCTTACAAGCAATAAGCTGGTAGTCACAGCTACTTTTCCTATGTATGATGCGAATAACAATCTCTTATGTATCATTTGTGTGGATATTAGCCTTCAGAATATACTTAGAATGGTACATCCCACTTCTATCGACTCTACTTTTGGTACGATGAGCCGAGTGGTATACACTGCTTTTTCTGTAGCACTTTTTTCCGTGGCTCTTCTGCTCTTTGTCAAAGGAGTAACAAGTTTTATGAGTTTTGGATTGGACTTTGGCAATATTGATATCAACGAAATGTTCAAATCTACTATTCTACTGACCCTCTCTTTGGCTATTGTGGACTTGGTGAAAGCCATTTTTGAAGAGGAAGTACTGGGTAAAGAGAAGAAACATAATGCAGGTGATACCCACCAGACAATGGTTCGCTTCTTAGGCTCTATTATCATTGCTCTGTCTATAGAATCACTCATGCTTGTCTTTAAGTTTGCACTGACTGATCCGAGTCAGCTTCTCTATGCAGTCTATATCATGGGTGGAGTGACTGCTCTTATCGTGGGACTTTCCGTCTATCTTAAAGCCAGTCGCCAGAGCAGACAGGAGAATTAGCAGCATGAGCCAAAAGCTTGTTATTTTCGATATGGATGGAACATTGGTCAATAGTTCCATCACTATTGCCAATGCCATCAATTATGTACGTAAAAACTTGGGATTTGAGCCTATGAGTCAGGAGTATATCCTAAAACGCGTGAATGATCATACTCTAAACCCTGCACAGACCTTTTACCATACCAAAACATTTGAACCTGATCATGAAAAGTGGTTTTCTGAGTATTATACGAAAAACCATGAAAATGAACTGGTACTGTATGATGGTATCAAAGAACTTCTGGAGAGTCTTAAAGCCCAGGGACATGCATTGGCAGTGGCTACCAATGCCTACAGAGGCTCTACCATAGAGTCACTCACACATCTTGGTGTGTATGATCACTTTGATGCCATAGCGTGCTATGATGATGTACGGCAGGGTAAACCCCATCCGGATATGCTCTACAAGATACTGGATGAGTTGGATCACAGTAAAGATAAAGCACTTTTTATCGGTGACGGTCCGCGTGACGAGATGGCAAGTAAAAGGGCAGAGATCCCTTATATTATGGTTGACTGGGGTTTTACGGAGCACAGTGATGCTGTCAGAAGCGTAGATGATCTTAGGAGGATGTTGCTTGGGATTTAACGTTTGACTTCCTTTCATCCCACCTCTTCGGGGACTGTAAAAGAACCAGGCACCTTGGAAGTGAAGGCTTCAGCCTCACCCAAATATTGGCATATTTTTAGGTTGTTTTAACAGAAAAAGCAATATTTTCCATTAAATATAAACTTTTTTAGGCAAAAAAGCTTTTGGTGGGACTGAAGTCTCCACTTCCATGAGTTCTTTCACAGTCTCTGGAGCTTGGGGATGTATACTTGATTCTTGCATCAGCAGAACCTCTCTATTTCAAGTAATCCCTGAACACCTTCATAGTCCCTGGAAGAACTATATCTCCAATGCCCAGCTTCATCTACATACCCTCTTTTTACAGGGTTCTCATGTATTGTATCTTATTTCTCATCATGGTATGTATTTATATCAATTTAGGATGAGATCCTTCTTCCCAAGATGAAGTGTATCATTATTTCATTATTAGCTTTTTTTGGATGCATCAGTTACATATGCATCCCCAAGCTGGAGAGACTGTGAAAGAACCTAAAATTCACCCGTCTCAAACCCCTAAAACAGTATAATATATATACAATTAACAGGTTTACCGAACCGCTTACTCTTCAGCAATCAACTTTCACATGCCATCAAACGTGCCACTCGAAATCGGACAAGATTTGCACTTATTTTTTTAGACCTTGATCACTTTAAAGATATTAATGACTCATTAGGTCACAGTGTTGGTGACGAACTACTCAAAGAGGTTGCTTTACGTTTAAGCAGTACTATTCGCATCGATGATACTATAGCACGTTTTGGTGGTGACGAGTTTGTCATTTTGCTGGAAAATATTCAAAAAAACAAGGATGTCATTTATCTCGTAGAAAAAATAAAAAGAACTTTCAGGAACACCTTTGATTTTCAGGATAAAAAGTTGTATGTATCATCCAGTATGGGAATCGCCATCTATCCACAAGATGGTAAAGAAGGCCATGAGCTTATCAAAAATGCCGATACAGCCATGTACTCAGCCAAAGATGACGGACGAAACAGTTACCGTTTTTATACTAAAGCATTAACAGATATTGCCATTAATCGTATGGAGATAGAGAATGCTATGCGTGAAGCGATCAATAATGGTTCTTTTCAGCTTTATTATCAGCCGCAAATTGACTCTATAAAGAATATCATTATTGGTTTTGAAGCACTTATACGCTGGGATCATCCAAAACTTGGCTTCTTGTCACCTGGTCACTTTATTCCATTGGCTGAAGATAGTGGGTTTATTATTGATATAGGACGGTGGGTTATGAAAGAAGTTTGTAGACAGGCTGCTCTTTGGAAAAAAGAGGAGTTGGATTGTAAAAAAATATCGATCAATATTTCAGGTCAACAAGTATGGAATACGTCACTGTATAAGGAATTAAAAGAGCAGATCGAGAATAATGGACTTAAAAGTTCATGTATTGAGATAGAGATCACTGAAAGTTTTCTCATGCGTGAAGTGAAAAAAGGCGTAAAAGAATTACAGGCATTGAGAGATTATGGTGTAACGATCGCAGTAGATGATTTTGGAACAGGCTATTCGTCACTTAGTTACCTAAAACAACTGCCGATTACAAAACTAAAAATCGATAAATCATTCATTGATCATGTACCATACGCCAATTCCAACAATAAGTGCAATTTCTGAGAAGATAACGTGAAAGAGAGGGTT
>OBKJ01000025.1_pt1 | contig 39043 bp, 40 predicted proteins | sample 1496181 | NCBI WGS metagenome assembly OBKJ01 (sample SAMEA3696446, study PRJEB22514) | metagenome | biome: water; feature: marine; material: hydrothermal vent | place: Pacific Ocean | collected 2014-08-12 | depth 1521 m | reverse complement strand
CCGGGTGGTACATATTTGCTATGCATATTGGTACATTTTTGGATTGCACTTGACATTTACAGAATAAAGGAAATTTATCATGAGTATAGAGTGTTTATCCAAAGCAAGAAAATTGGTAAAAAGTTTTTTAGATCAAAAAGAAGAGGGTTTTATTCCTGAAATAAATTTTGTAGAAAAATTATTACGAATAAAAGCTGAAGAGTTAGAGATGCTAGGGTGTCAACTGTGAAGAAGATATTATGATATTGAGTAAGGAGATTCATTCAGAAGAGACCATAAGTATTCCTCGTGCTTCTACAATTATGTCTAAAGAAAAAGAGCCATGGTTACATACATTGAAAAATCCTTCTACCTACTATTCGGATAGATATAAAAATTACTTGACAATAGATGAGGGATTTTCACGACAAGTAGTTGATAAAATATTTAAAACCACTGATGAAACATTAGATTTTATGACCAATCCAAATACGGAAGATGAATGTATTAAAAAAGGTTTAGTTATGGGAAATGTTCAGTCAGGTAAAACTGCGAACTATTTAGCCTTAATTAACAGAGCGGCAGATGTAGGATACAAACTTATTATTTTAATTGCTGGGGTACATAATAACCTGCGTATGCAAACACAAGCAAGAGTCAATAGTGGATTCATTGGTTTTGATACTGTAGAGAAACAGGAGCGTGGGGTAAGTAAATACAATAATGAATTTAGACCTTTTTCATTTACAAGTACGGAGTATGATTTTAAAAGAGATATCGCTACATCGTTAAACTTTAATCCGAAAGATTCTAATGTTCCTGTTATTCTAGTTATTAAAAAGAATCCGCATACATTAAAAAATCTATTAGACTGGCTGGAGACAAATAATACTAAAAAGTCATACTCCACCTATCCTTTATTGGTCATTGATGATGAAGCTGATAATGCATCAATTAATACCAAGAAGAATCCTGATGAAGTAACCACAATTAATAGGCAGATTAGACAACTATTGAAAATGTTTAAAAAGCGAAGTTATGTAGGCTATACAGCAACACCATTTGCAAATATATTTATTAACCCTGAAAGTAAAACGGATGAACATGGGGATGATTTATTTCCAGAAGATTTTATTGTCTCATTGGAAAGTCCAGATAATTATATTGGAGCTGAAAAAATATTCAATAGTAACAAAAATATATTAAGAACGATTACCGATAATGAAATATGTTTAGATGTTAAATTAAAAGCAGAAGATACTGTGGATTGTTTACCTGAAAGTTTGTATGAAGCAATTAATGTTTATCTTTTGACTATAGGTATTAGGAAAATAAGAAAAAATAAAAATATACATGCTTCTATGTTGATTAATGTATCTTTTAGAGTTGTTATTCAAGAGCAAGTGAAAGAATTAGTAAATACGTATCTACAATTAATAAAACAGTATATTCAATATAATCATCATAAATCTATATGACCTGCACCAAATCTTCATACCAGATCCAAAGTTAGTTTTCAATTGTACATTAGGCAACATTTTTTCTGCCTGAGTACGCAGCCGGTGTTTGATATCCAAGTGAGCTATGAGGTCTTTTAGTATTATAAAACCTTCTCCATTCTTCTATAATGATCTGAGCTTCTTTGAGACTGACGAACCATTCCCTTGAGAGACATTCATCTCTGAATTTTCCGTTAAAACTTTCAATATAGCCATTCTCCCATGGAGAACCAGGATTTATATAGCTTGGTCCTATTTGCTGGGATGAGAGCCATTTAATGATAGCTTTTGATGTGAACTCTGGTCCATTATCGCTTCTAATAAATCCTGGTTTACCATAAATGCTCATCAGTCTTGAAAGTGTCTCTATCAGATGATGTGATCTGATGGAGGTTGCTACTTCAAGTGCCAAACATTCTCTTGTGTGTTCATCTACAACAGTAAGGATCTTCAGTTTTCTTCCCGTTGCTGTTTTATCCGAAACAAAGTCATAGCTCCATACATGATTGGCATATAATGACTTTAATGTGTCTGCGGAGGATGACACTCGTTTTCTTTTCGGACGTTTCTTTGGCAGCTGAAGATTCAAATTTTTCCAAAGACGGTAAACTCTTTTTGCATTAACGCTCTTTTTTTCCTGAAAGGAGAGCATAACAGCAATACGTCGATAACCAAACCTGGGATAAGTATCACTGAGTGATTTGATCTTCTGTATCAGATATTGGTCTTTCTTACTCTGTTTGGATTCATAATAGAGCATGGTTTTGCTGACATCCATTACTAAGCACGCTTTTCTAACAGAAATACCCTTTGCCTGCATTATTTTCACTGCCTTGATCTTTTGTGCAGGCTTTACCACTTTTTTTCATTGATCTCTTTTAATGCCTCATTGATCAGCATCTGTTCTGCCAAAAGTTTCTTGAGTTTACTATTCTCTTGTTCTAAATTTTTGAGCTTTCTGACATCCGAGACATCCATACCACCATATTTCCGTCTCCATTTATAAAAGGTCTGCTCTGTAATATTGTTTGCTTTGGCAATATCCTTGATAGTCTGAGTACCATTTTCTGCTTCTCTGAGTATTCGCACAATCTGCTCTTCGCTAAATCGTTTCTTCATTTGTTCCTCCGTTAGATATTTATATTTTATCTAACTTTGAAAATGGTTCAATTTATGGGGTGCAGGTCACGACCCTTTTATCCCAGTATTATCTACTCTAACTACTATACTCCTACCAGATGGGGATGGAGAGATGAAGAGGGACCATCCTTTAGGGATGGAACACTCTCTTTGTCGTTTAATTTTAAATTTTAGAACTGCTTGAAATATCTCATTATTTGCTTATGTTCTCTTCCATATTTTCAATCAATGTTAAATTTTAAATACATTAAATAAGAAAGATATACAAAGAGAAGAGGAATAGATCCCTATCTCGACTTAGCTAAAGATGCCAATTTCTTTTTTAAGATGATTTTCCCTGCTTCAACACCAGGCTGATCATAGGTATTGACATCCATGAGTTCTCCAACCATGGAAGTCAGCAGCTCATAATAATACATAAGACTACCGATACTCTCTTCATTGACAGAATCAATAACTATCTCATCAAGAGGAATCTCCTTTTGATCCTTCAATGCTTCTATGACAGAATCACACTGCATTGTAATCAGCTCATGAAAAGCAATGTTGTTTAAGATATCCAAAGACTCTAAATGAGGTAAGGTTACAGAAGGAATATAGAGTTCATGCTCAAACTCTCTTAATTTGATGAAAGTAACAGATTTGTTTCTTTTCCCCTCCATAATAAGCTGCAAAAATGAGTGTTGGTCTTTTGGTCCTATGAGTCCTATAGGCGTTACCCCTACATTAAATGCACTATGCCGCTGCCGCTTACCCAGACTCTCACCCCATAGTTGTACATACCATTCGGTAAAATATTTGAGTGTCTCCGAATAGGCAAAGAGACAGTTGATATTATAGCGTGTATGATTTTTGGCATAATAGAGTGCTTTATCAAGCAAGACCTGATGCATATCACCCTGTTCAAAAAAGCTTTTACTTACTGCAGCTGCACCTTTGAGAAGTGCTTTGATATCTATACCGCAGAGTGCAAGGGGAAGCAGTCCTACTACAGAGAGTACAGAGAACCTTCCTCCTACATTCGGTGGCAGGTAAAAGATGCGTGAATCCAGATCTTGGGCAAACTTATCAAGATTGGAACCTTCATCTGTAATAAAAGTATAGTTCTCTTTTTCCGGATTTGGCGCAAAAATATATTTGAAAATAGAGATAGTCTCAACCGTACCGCCGGATTTGCTGATAACCAAAAAGTGTGATTTGGCTATATCAATATCTTTTAAAGTATCTACAATATTTAAAGGATCTGTACTTTCAAAAAAATAAAGTTTTCTTTTGGGTGTTTTCATAGGCTTTAAGAACTCATAAATGGCTTTAGAACCCAAAGAACTCCCCCCAATACCCAATACAACGATATTCTCTATCGTCTCATCAAAGCTCTCTACATAAGAGAGGATATCATCTATATTCTGCTCTGGCAGATTATAGTACCCTATCTCTTCTTTCTCTTTTTTTATTGCTTCAAAAAGTGCTGTTTTTGTTTCTGCTTCTAATGGTGATGTCTCAAAGAAAATTTTATTTTTCATGCTATATCCTTTTTTGCCTGCATAATAAGTGCATTGACTTTCTCTTCATACTCTTTGACCAGGGCTTCATCTGTAGATTCAAATCTGGTCACAAGTACAGGTGTTGTATTGCTCGCTCGTACCAGTCCCCATCCTTTTTCAAAGTTTATACGCACACCATCTACATCAATGATATTTTTAATAGCAGGAAAATCAGCAGGTGGGTTCTGAAGTAACTCTTTTACTCTGTCTATGATGGCAAATTTCTCTTTCTCAGTCGTTTCCACTTTAATCTCTTCTGTTGAGAAGACATGTGGCAAAGCCTCTATCTCTTTATCTATATCGATGCCATCTGCGATAAGTTCTATCATTCTAAGCGTAGCATAGATCGCATCATCATACCCGAAATAGCGATGCTTAAAGAAGATATGTCCACTTACTTCACATGCCAGATCCGCACCTGTCTCCTTCATCTTTACTTTTAAGTTGGAGTGACCTGTTTTATACATAATGGCTTTGGCACCGCGACGCTCCAGCTCATCATACATGACCTGTGAACACTTCACTTCACCGATCACTGTAGGGTGTTCCATCTTCATCGCATATAAAAGTGCCATCTGGTCACCTTTAATATTGTACTTATGTGTAAGCACGGCAATACGGTCCGCATCTCCATCATATGCAAAAGCAATGTCGCCTTTTTCTTCTAAAAGACGTTTTACATCAACAAGATTTTTTTCTACAGAAGGATCAGGGTGGTGGTTGGGGAAATTTCCGTCCGGCTCAAGATACAACCCTACATAATCGAATTCCAAGGCATCAAAAATAGCACTGATAACCGTATCGGCAACGCCATTTCCTGCATCAAGAATAATTTTTTTGGAGAAGCCTTTAAGATGGGAGAATGATTTAATCATATATTCTATATATTGGGTTTTGGTATCAATAGAAATTCTCGTAGTATTGTCAGGTATTTCCATTGTCTGATTTGCAATGATCTCATCACCTAATGCATAGATATCTTCACCAAAAAACGGACTTTTATCCAAGGTTATCTTAAACCCATTATACTCACTGGGATTATGAGAACCGGTGATCATAATGGAGGCATTTACACTCTTTTCAACATTTAAAGGATTCACATAATTTGAAAAATAATTCACCGGTGTAGCTACCATACCCATATCAAGCACTGTACAACCGGCATAGTTCAGACCCGAAGCCAAATAGTCTCTCAATACAGGAGAGTGTGTTCTCGCATCATAGCCGATGGCAACAACCCCTCCAAGCTTCTTGATTTTTTGACCCAAAAAATATCCTATGAGTTTAACACTTTTCTCATTGAGCTCTTTTTCAAAAATACCGCGAATATCATATTCTCTAAAAATTGTTTTCATCCATCTTTTCTTTTTTAATTTCTTTAGGGCACTTCCAAAAACCCTAGATATACCCATGATATCTCTAGGGTTTTTAGAGGTGCCCTTTGTATTAAATTATACACTAAAAACCTTATCCAAACATATTTTAAAATATAGATTAATGTAGATTTTTCGAACATGATATCCACCCAAAACAACCAGATGTTTTTATCCAGGATCTCTTTCAGAAAAAAGGGTAAAAACAATGTCGCAAGTAACATTTTTGCCTCATAATTCATAGGTGACAGATACCCGTTTGATGAATGAAGCCTTTGTCTGTTGTAAAACACTTCAATATATTCAAAGAGAGTTTGATTTACCTTGGATTTGGTTTGAAAGTTCATATGATACACCATCTATGTTTGGAGTGCATGAAAGAAACTTTCACTTAGCGCATTTCTCGACAGTCACCTTTTCAGCGTATACTTGGAATCTAAAAGCTGATAGATACTTGAGACACTTCAATGTCCTATTCGTGCATATCCCCATGCCCCTAAACTAAGAATTGCATAGAGTATTACGATAAAAAGCAATTGTTCAGGATTGGACAGAAACTCATAATACAAGATCAAAACCGTACCCATTAAAAGTCCCAAAATAGCGATAATGGTTATAAAAGTAGAAGAATCGGTCTTATGCCGCATCTTAAAGTTGGCAACGGCCATAAGCAGAGAAACCAATAAAAAAGTAATACTTCCAAATTCTAAAATAAGACGCAATCCTCCCATGGCAATAAGCAGTGAAGCAATAGCGGCCATAAACATAATGGCTGTTTTGGGGATACCATCTTTTCGTTGTGAAATAATAAGCGGCAGATACCCGTCATCGGCAATTCGTGCCATTTGACGTGATGAACCAAAAAGTGTACCGTTAATAGCACTGCTTGTTGCCAATATTGCTCCAAAAACCACCAAAGTACCTCCTATATCCCCCATAATATTATTGGCTCCTGCTGCTAAGGCATACTCTTTGTTTTTGATCAGATCTTCAGCAGGTATTGCCAGGACTGCACCAAGTGCAATAATAAAATAGATAAGCGCTACCAGGATAATGGCTGAATAGATGGCTTTTGGAATATTTATATCAGGATTTTCCATCTCATTTACAGCATTGATCACCAACTGAAATCCCTCATAGGCCACAAAGGTGATGGAAGAGACGATCAAAATAGTTATAAGTGGCGTTACTTTGAAATCCTTTATCATCATTGACTCAAATGTATGTATATCGGTTTCAGCAAAAGAGATAAGTGCTACAGAGATAATAAAGAGGATCAAAAGTTTCGCATAGACCAGCACATCTTCAACTTTTCCCATATCCTTAACACTCCAAAGATTAATCAAAGTAAAGAGCCAAATAATTCCAATGGCAACCAGTTTCCGCACCGCTTCATTATTACCAAAAGAAAAATCACTAATGCCATAAGAGGAGAAGGTATAGGCATAAAGAGCTAAAGTACTAATGTATCCAAAAATCGTGTACCACCCTATAAATGATGCTGCCATCTGTGAGCTGGGATAGGTACGTTTGAAAAAAGCATAGGTGGCTCCCTCATCTTTGTAGTAAAGACCCAACTTTACATATGAATAAGCAGCGAACCAGGCTACCACTCCGCCCAAAGCGATAGCAAAAGGGGCAAATGCTCCAACCATCGAAACGGAAATACCTAAAATAGTAAAAATTCCTCCGCCAACCATACCACCAATCGCAATGGCCAGAAGTTCTTTAAAACCTAGATTTTTTGGACTTGTCATCTGTTGCCTTTTGAGGAAAGATAGACCATATTTTAACATTTGTTACTTATTGTTGGTCTGCCAATGAAGTAAACGAAAGAGAGTATTCTCTCCTTATCACTATTTCACTAATGCATAGAACCCTCTATATATCTAAGGTTTTTCCGGAGATTCTATGATGATAGCTTTATTTTCTATTTTCATAATTCTGTCACAGTAGGGAAGCATTCTGTCATCATGTGTTACCATGATGATTGAGACATTCTGTTCAAGAGCGATTTTTTTAAGCATCTTCACTACATCAACAGAGCGCTGCATGTCTAATGCTGCTGTCGGTTCATCTGCGAGGATGATCTCTGGGTTGTTTACCAAGGCTCTGGCAATGGCAACCCTTTGGTTCTGCCCACCTGAAAGTTGTGAGGGCATCGCTTTCTCTTTTTCTGCTATATCAAAATACGTGAGTAGCTCTCTGGCTTTTGCTTTTGAGACTTTATCCTCTGTACCATTTGCTTGAGGAAGCAAGGTCAAATTGTCGATGATATTTAAAAAAGGGATGAGGTAGTGTGCCTGAAAGATAAAGCCGATCTTTTCTCTTCTTATTTTTCTGGTCTCTTGGGTGAGCCACTTGTTGTCATACACCTTTTCCTTGCCTAGCCAGATCTTGCCCGCACTGGGTTCTTCCACACAACCTATCATCATAAGCAGTGTTGTTTTTCCTGCACCGCTTGGAGCGACAAGGGCTACAAGTTCACCTTTATTGATAGTAAATGAAGCACCTTTGATAACATCAACATAGCTATCGTCTTTACCGAAATGTTTACAAAGACCTTCTACTTTTATAGCTTGTTCATTGCTCATCTTAGCCTCCTATTGCTGCAGTCGGATCTGCATTTATCACTTTTTTAACACCTATAAATGAGGCAAATATGGAAGCAAGCACAACAATACCAAAAAGCATCCATGCATCCGGGATCTCCAATACAACTCTTTTTGGAAATTTCGAATAGATAAGATGTGAAAATATATTGCCAAATATAAAGGCTAAAAAGCCTAGCAGTAACGTCTCTTCCACGATCATTCTGATGATCATACCGTTTGGTAACCCTATAAGCTTCATGATGGAGATCTCTTTCATCTTCTCCAGGGTCATCGTATAGATGATAAGTGCGATGATGATAGTGGAGACGATCACTAAAATAGCAGTAAACAGTCCTATCTGCTTGGATGCTTTTTCTATGAGGTTTTTGGTCAGGACAATTTTTTCCTGTGCCCCGGTATAGACACTTTTATGTTGCCATTTTCGTATTTCTCCGGCCACTTCATCAATGGAGTAACCTGCTTTTACTGTTGCTATAATGGCATTTACCATGTGGGAATCTTTACTTATGATGCCCCTTGCTCTATCATTTTGGATACGTTTGTTGCTGTATGAGAATTGTAACTCCTGAGCATCTTTCAAACTGATGTAAACCAGTGAATCACCCCCTGATGAGACGGAGCCATGCGTAACCCCGACAACCGTATAGGTATTTCGTCCGAGTTTTATCTTGTCATGCAGTTTAAACCCTGTCTTGTCGGTGACAACGATCTCATAGTGATCTGTTTTAAGACCTCTCCCCTCTATAAGTCGTGCAGGATTGATAGGGTCAATATCACCATAGACATCAAAGCCCACTGCAACCACTCTTACTTTTTTATCAGTACGTGGAAGTTGTATATTTTGAAATGTAATGGCTTCACTTTTATCTATGCCTTGTAATGCTTTTAAAGTATATTTTAGATCCTCATGTATTCTTGATGATTCTGCAAACGGTCCTAACGTGTCTTCTTGAACTACCCAGAGGTCAACACTTAAGTCATCTAACAAAACCTCGGCATCGACCATCATACCACGATAGACCCCCATCATAATAAGTACGATCCCAAGCAACATTCCAACACCCATAGCCGTTACAAGAAACTTACCGAGCGTGTGTTTTATATCCTCTTTGGCTAAATGTATCATTAGTGTATCTTCATTCCGTCACTAAGTGGTTTTTTGTGACTATCAGGTACTATTATTTGTGTATTCTTATCTATATTTGCGATAGCAATCTCACTGTCATTTTGTGCGATTTTTTCTATGTTCAGGTAATGTGCGTGTTTGTCTTTTGCAATCCATATGCCGAGTTTTCCCTTTTTTTGCACAATAACATTCAGGGGGATTTTTAAAACATCACTGTATGTTTTCACATCAATTTGGATTTCTGCCTGTTCATTGATGTAAAAAGGTTTTGGTATCGTCTCAAAAGCTACATCAATCTCTCTCTCGAGTGTTACAGCATCGCTCATAGCTGCCACTCTTTTTACAATACCCTCATATTTTGTATTTGGCTGTGAGCGAAGAATGATAGTGGCTTTTTGCATAGGTTTTATTTGAGAACTTATGCGCTCATCTACTTTTGTTTCCACCCATAATGTTTTTGGATCGACGATCTTTAAGATCGGGGTTGACGGCAGTACATTCTGAGTGACTTCAGCTTCTTTGGCAGTAACATATCCATCAACAGGTGCATACACTTTGAGTCTGTCTATCTTGGCCTGAATGACATCAATATTTTTGGAAGCAATGACTACTGAAGCTTTTGCAGAGTCTATCTGTGAAGCAGTAGCCGTAATGGTGGCATCTATGCCTTGTAAGTCTGCTTTTGCTTTATCATACTCAGCCTGGGCAGCAAATTTTTGCTCTTTTAGTCTTTTATAGCGTTTGTATGTCACTGCTAAAAGTTCTTTTTGTACCTTTTGATTTTTTAATGCACTTTGTAAGGCTTTCACTTCATATTGTGCTTTGAGCAGGCTGGCCTTTGCCACCTCAAGTTGTTCCGGAAGATCAACACCATCCATAATGACAAGAAGATCACCTTTTTTCACCCACATACCTTCATCTGTTAAAATGTTCAAGATCTTCCCGCCGGTTTGGGCTGTGATAGCATAGATATTTAAGGCACTCACATTTCCTATGCCCCGAATGCTTACATGCAGCTCACCAACAGCAGGTTTTATTGTCGTAAAGGTACTTTTTGGGATATAAACTTTTTTGTAAAAAACACCGGCTAAGATGGCAATGATTACCAGGGTTATAAGATATTTTATAAATGTTTTCATAGAAGTCCTTGATCATAAATAACTTCTCATTCAGCAACAGGCAAAGAGTACTGGAGCTATTTGCCTGCTGCCTTTTAGGAAGTTTAAAAAGAAAGCTGCTGATTCGTTGAAAATCCTTGAATCAGCCCTCTTTTTATGCTTCTGAATTGGGAGTTGTTTATGATTAGGAACTCAATATTTTTCCTTGCAAATATTCTAGTCTGTGTATGGTGCTGCTTCTTTCATACTTTGCTTGCAGGAGTCCCAGCTGGGCATCCAGCGTAAGTGCATAGGCATCTAAAACTTCTATGTAAATTGAAAGCCCCTCTTTGTATCTGGCTTCGAGTACTTTTTGTGTCTGCCTGGCTGCTTTAAGCTGAACCTTTTTGGCTTTTATCGTTTGCTTATAGCGTTTTAGGTCAATTAACAGCCTCTCAAACTCTTCTGTGAGAGCCAACTTTTTTGAATGGTACTCAGACTCGGCACTTTGTTTGCTTATCATAGCCTGTTCTTCCAAAGCAGATATTCGACCACCGCTATAGAGTGGAATATTCAGTGTGATCCCTACCAGTGTTGAGTCATACTCATTTAAAGTATCCTGACGTGTGTAAGAGACTACGGCATCAATGGAGCCATAGTGTGAAGCTTTTGCGGATTTATAAAGAAGTTCATTTTTATTTATATTTTTTTTAAGGCTGTTCAGGGCCGGTGAGTTTTGTAAAATATGTGCTTTACTTTTGAAATGCCAATTACTTTTTGAGATACTGTCTTCCAGTTTTACATTATTGGTGATGGTCTCATTGATATACAGAGATAAAGTAGTTTTGGCTTTTTCAAAACCTGATCGTGCAATGGCTAAATTATCTTTGGCAGCATAAACAGAGGATAAAAAACGTGTAGAATCAGCCTTTGTCTTCATTCCTCTTTTTACAAGTGCTTGTGCCTGTTTGTAGAGTTCCTCTTTTGCATTTAAATCTTTCTGTCTTACCTGTATAGCTTTTTTTTGAACAAGCATCAGCTCATACTGAAGTTTAACTTTATAGGCTAAAAGTGCTTTGGCATCCCGAAGAGATAAATTTGCGATCTCTTCCTGTACTTCCTGTGCTTCTATATTGGAAAGGGTTTTTGAGAAGTCCCAGATCTTTTGCCTTACCGTAACTTCTGCTTGCCAGCCATCACTGTCTATGGTGTGAAAAATACCATTCAGTGGCAATGCATAGGTTTTAGCAGGGTCATACTCAGCATTGAATGAAACCTGAGGAAGATAATCAGCGCGGGCAGCATCAACACCATATTTGCTATGCTTGACCTGTAACATAAATCTTTTTATATCCGGATGCGTATTTAAAGCTTTGTTGATACATTTATTTAATGTTAATGTCTGTGCACCTAAAGTACTAAGCATCATAAAGGAAGTCAGTAAGATGATTCTTTTCACGTAAAGTTCCTTTTATTTCTTATCGTTTAGATGATAACTTTTCAGTATTAACTTATCGTGAATTTCAATACCGGGAGTATCAACTCAGGTTATGACAGCCTTATTGTCATCTCTCTTATATTCACATTGGAATATGCTATGGGTTCTCTTCTGAAATATCGATCATATTACAATTGTTCTTTCACTTTAGTTAAAAGTCTATCTTTTATATGTTCATAGGTCTTTTCAAATGCTTCGTAACCTTTTCCGTCCGGGTCTTCAAAACCTACATGTATTTTATTGACCGGCTTAGGGAACATGGGGCATGTTTCATTTGCATGATCGCATACTGTAACCACCAGATCAAAATCAATATCTATGACTTCATCAAGATGTTTGGAGTGATACGCATCACTCCAGGCACCATGTTGTTCCAATACTTTTTTTGCATTTGGATTGACTTTTCCTGTTGGTGCTACTCCACAACTATATGCTTTTACATTGGGTAAAAACGTATTGATAAGTGCTTCTGCGATAATACTTCTGCAACTGTTTCCTGTACACATCACTAATACTTTTTTATCATCCATTCTTACATCCCTGTTTGAATTCCGGTATATTGAATTCTAAAAAACTGATCTCTTCTAAAATATTTTGACGAAACTTGTCCAGTGGAGTTCTTATGCTGTAATAAGCCCATCTTCCTTTCCTGTTGACACTTAAAAAGCCAGCCTCTTTCAATATCTTTAAATGTCTTGAAATCCTTGATTGGATCATATCAAATGCATTTTCAATATCACATACACATACTTCTTTATTGAGGTCAATAAACCTTAATATCCTTAATCTTGTTTCATCATTCACTGCACCGACAGTTTTAAGAAATATATCCATACCTTTACCACCATTCTTGTTTGATCAGTCATTATAGCATATTATGATTCATGCATCGAGATATATTGATATATTATCTGCTTTGATAAACTCCTCAATTTTCACATAGACACCATCCTTGTGCAAAAGCTGAGTGGTCTAATTGGAACAACAGCTTGCTGTCTCTTTTTTAACATAGGGTTTTACGATAAAGTAAAGCACAAAACTCCATAAAACAACACTGCTTGCTATAGCGATCCGGGAGGTTCGTTCATCCATATGTACTAAAGACTGTGGATCGATATTCGCAATATTGAAAATATAATCCAAACCAAGACCAAAAATGATACTTCCTGCTACAATCGTACCAAGATAGATATAGAGTGAACGTGCGCCCAGCATTTTCTTGACGACACCGATGGTGACGGTGTTGGTAGCAGGTCCTGCACTTAGAAAGACAAAGGCAGCTCCCGCACTCACGCCTGAGAGCATCAACGCTGCAGCGATAGGCAGTGATGCGGTAGCACAAACATACATCGGAACGGCAATAGCAATCACAATAAGGTACGACAACCAGGAGTACTCTACTAAAATATCACTAAGGTTTTGAGGGATAGCTACACTAATGAGGGCACCAATGACAAGTCCCCAGAACAGAGGTTTGGCAATATCGCCCAGGAGAGTGACAAAGGCATATTTTAATGCCTTTGTTATGGAGAAACCTTCTGTTTTACTTTTACTGTCTGCACACGAACCGGATGAACAACCGTTGCTCTTTTTTGTTGGTGCTGCTGCAAAAGAACGGTTGGGCGTATCGACTTTTTCTGCAGTGCCTACAGCAGAAAACCGGGGTTTTTCTATACGGTCTTCTTTAACAGAAAGGTTAGTGAATATTCCTGCGAACATAGCTATGATCATAGAAGTTACGACACGGTACAGGGTAAAGACTCCACCGAACATTCCATAGGTTGCCAAAATGGAATCTACCCCTGTAATGGGTGTCGAGATGAGGAAAGAGAGGACAGAACCTTTGCTTGCACCGCTTTTTTTGATGCTGGTTGCCAAAGGAATGACCCCGCAGGAACAGACGGGAAGCGGGATTCCAAAGAGGGTGGCTTTGATCACTGAACCCATACTCTCTTTGCCCAAATGTTTTATGATCAGATTATCGGGCACCAATTCATGCAAGATACCGGCAAAAAGTAGACCGAACAGGATGTAAGGTGCCATCGCATTACTTAAGTCGATAAGTGCATTAAAAAAAAGAAAAATGTAATCCATATTCAGTTGCCTTTACGCTTTTTAAAATATATTCTATTAATATGCTTCTTAAATCAACCCTGCGATCATTTTGATTTAAAGTGAAGCCTGAACTCTGTTCCTTTCTGAGGAATGGAATCAAATGATACGTCTATACCATAGGCATCACAAATACTTTTAACGATGCTTAATCCTACACCAAAACCGCCGGAATAGCTTGTAGCCCGTTGAAAACGTTCGAAGATCTTTTCTTTTTCTTTGGGTTCAATACCTATCCCTTCATCTTTAATACTAAATTGATGTTCTTTAAGTGTGATGCGAATAGTAGAGTTGGCAGGTGAATATTTTATGGCATTTCCGATAAGATTGCCAAAGAGAAGCTGCGTCTGTGTTTCAGGGATACGGAACATGGTGGTTTTGGTTTCAAGCTCAAATTCGATACGTTTGCTTTGTGCCAATGCTTCATAGTAAGCAACACTTTTTTGAAGCACTTCAGATATATCGATAAGATGTGCTTCGGGTTGTTCCTGTGCAAAATTCAAATAGGTCAGTGAACGATAAATATCATAGAGCTGTTTGGTACTTATGGAGATGTTTTTTAAGGTATTTGGTGTGCATTTTTCTTGTTTGAGTGCCTGCTCTGTTGCCATGGAAAGTGAAGTAATGGGTGTATTGAGTTCATGGGTCACATCATTGATGAACTGTTCTATCTGTTCTACTCTTTGATGTATAGGTTTCATAAAGAGTTTGGAAAGTATCCATGCAACGAGTGAAACAAACAAAAAGGAGAAGAAGATCACCGTCAATACGGATCGTTGCAGTGCCTGTATCTGATGAAAAAGAGCATTAGACTGCACGACAACATAACGGATATTGAGATGTTCCCTTGGTGCATCTGAGACAAGGATCGTATAGTTGTTCTTTTGCATATAGACCGGTTTGTTTATCTCTTTTGCGGGAACCCATAATTTCCCGTTCACTACCTTTCCGTTTATATCTATCAGTGCAAGTGTCACATTATCGGGAACGGCACGATCATTCAAAGGAACCCCTTTCATATGTGACATGATGATATCTCCTGATTTTACATCAGCAATATGTTCAAGTTGGTAATAGTTTTCATTTTGCAAAGCATTCTTTTGTGCTGTATAGTACCAGAATCCTATAGCGAGGATAAACAGAAAAGAGCTGACAAGATAGAGTCCCAAAAAAGAATAGAACGAACGTTTTTCAAGATTATTCAAAACGGTATCCCATGCCTCTCTGGGTGACTATCTTCTGACCTCCTATGACTTCACGCAGACTTCTGATATAGGAACGGAGGGTTGCACCGCTGGGCAACTGATCGAACTCCCAAATGTTCTGCAGCAGCTCTTCCTGTGAAATGAGCCTGTGGGGATGTGCGATGAAATAGTCCAGTATTTGTGCTTCTTTGGGACTTAGTTTGTGTTCGTCATTTTTATTTTTGACAGTCTGTTTATGGGGATAGTAGGTGAGTTCATCAGTTAATTTTACAGGGGTATTTTGTTCTATATGAAAAAGCTTGCGACTGTTCTCAATACGTACTTTTAACTCTTCAAGCTCAAAAGGTTTACGTACATAGTCATGTGCGCCCGCATCAAAACTCTCTTTAAGATGTTTGGTGTCGCCATAAGCAGTGATGATGATAGCAGGTGTTGTGTCATTAAAACTGCGTATCTCCCTGATGAGCTCTATGCCGCTTTTCCCCGGTACATTAATATCAAAGATAAAGAGATCATAACGCTTTTCGTCGATCATCTCTTGTGCTTCTTTGGAGTCAAAAGCATGTTCCACATCATAATACTCCCGTAAGTATCCTGCGATAATGTCTCCAAGTACCGGATCATCTTCCATTAGTAGTATTTTCATTTTTTTCCTTGTATATATTTTACAATAATTTTAAGCGTCTAAGACGTAAAGAGTTCGTTATGACAGAAACTGAAGAAAAACTCATTGCAGCTGCCGCAATAACCGGTGAGAGCAGTATGCCAAAAACAGGATACAGTACACCGGCAGCTATAGGCACACCTATAGAGTTATAGACAAAGGCAAAAAAGAGGTTTTGGCGTATATTTCGCATCGTGGCTTTACTAAGCTTGATGGCTCTGACTATACCCGTTAAATCTCCTTTAACCAAAGTCACTCCTGCACTCTCCATGGCTACATCCGTACCTGTACCCATAGCTATGCCTACATGTGCCTGTGCTAAAGCAGGTGCATCATTGACACCGTCTCCCGCCATCGCTACATGTTTCCCCTCTGCTTGGAGTGAAGCTACTATTTTCGACTTCTCTTCGGGAGAAACTTCGGCCTGTACCCGGTCAATACCAAGTTGACCGGCCACCGCCTGGGCGGTAGTGTTATTATCCCCTGTAAGCATTACTATTTTGATACCTTGTGCATGGAGGCTGGCTATAGCTTGTGGTGTAGTTTCTTTGATAGGATCCATTACACCCACAACACCGGCAGCTTTTCCCTCTAGAGCTATGAGCATGACTGTTTGTCCTTCTTTTCTGTACTGTTCGGACAAGGAAGCTAAATGACCTATGTCAATACCCAGATTTTCTAATAATTTACGGTTACCGATAGCCACTTTCACACCATCAACCGAACCGGTAACACCTTCTCCTGTAATAGAGTTAAAATCTTGTGTCTTACTCAGACTTAACCCTCTCTCTTTTGCCCCTTCTACAATGGCTTCAGCCAACGGATGTTCACTGTATTGTTCAAGGCTTGCAACAACACTGAGAAGCCTGTTTTCGTCTATCCCTTCTTCTACTTTCACAGTGACTAACTTGGGGCTCCCCTCTGTAAGGGTACCTGTTTTGTCCACCACCAGCGTATCTACTTTTTCTAGAATCTCTAATGCTTCGGCATTTTTAATAAGTACACCTACGGAAGCACCTTTCCCTGTGCCCACCATAATGGAAACGGGTGTCGCAAGACCCAGTGCACAAGGACAGGCAATGATAAGTACTGCCACTGCACTGACCACGGCATATGCCAAACGCGGTTCAGGACCCCATGTCCACCATCCAAAGAATGCCAACAGTGCGACCAGCACAACAATAGGTACAAAATAACTTGAAACTATATCAGCCAGTTTTTGTATGGGAGCGCGAGAACGTTGTGCATGGGCAACCATTTCTACAATTTGAGAAAGTAGGGTATCTGCACCTACTTTCTCTGCTTTGATGAGTAATGAACCTGTGGCATTGATGGTAGCACCTATGACCTTGTCTCCTTGACTTTTTTTAACGGCTATAGGCTCACCTGTAACCATAGACTCATCGATGTGACTTTCACCTTCCGTGACCACACCATCTACAGGTATCTTGTCTCCGGGGCGTATGCGTAACACATCACCTACTTGCACATGTTCTAAAGGGATGTCTTCTTCTGTGCCATCTTCTCTTACGATACGTGCCGTGTTCGGTGCCAGTCCCAGAAGCATCTGTATGGCTGTATTGGTCTGTGAACGGGCACGCAGTTCAAGTACTTGCCCCAGTAAAACCAAAGTAACAATGACAGCGGATGCTTCAAAGTAGACATCTACCAAACCACCTTCCATCTGCATTTTTGGCGGGAAGATTTGGGGCATCAGCAAGGCAACTATACTGTAAACCCATGCAGCACCTACACCTAAGGAAATGAGCGTAAACATGTTCAGGTTCCAGGTACGTACAGAGTTCCACCCTCGTATAAAGAAGGGCCAACCACCCCAAAGTACCACAGGTGTAGCTAAGGCGAACTCTATCCACTGTATCATACGCATAGAAAGCCAAGAAGGCAAAAATTCAGGCAGCAGATCTGCTGTCATCGCCAGAATGAATAGGGGTAATGCAAGTACAGCACTTACCCAAAATCGACGTGTCATCTCATTAAGTTCTTCATTTTCTGCATCGTCCTGTATGACCAAAGGTTCTAGAGCCATGCCGCATTTAGGGCAGGTACCTGGTCCTTTTTGTTGAATTTCAGGATGCATAGGGCAGGTGTAGACAGTATCTTTGTCTTCACTTTTCCGGGTACTCCATTTTTTTACTTCGATATAGGTTTGAGGATTATCTTCAAATTTGTGTAAACAGTTTTTGGAACAAAAATAATAGTTTTGTGTCCCATATGAACTGAAAAATTTTGAATCTGTAGAAACATCCATACCACACACAACATCTTTGACTCTACTATGCATCATATCTCCTTTATACATCGCTAGGGTATTTTGAGGTGCCCTTGTGTTATAGCTAATGATAACATGAAAGTGTGCATAAAGTGTGCAAAACATATGCAGATCCCAATGCAGGAATATTCGCTAAAACTAATTTTTTCATTACTTTTTCCTGGTAATAAATTTCAGGGTGCGACCCTGTGTACGGGAAAAGCATCATAAGAAAGTGTGCATAGAGTGTGCATATATATTGCACACTCTATGCACACTTTAACAGTACACTGCGGAGAAGAAAAGAGTACAAAGGAGTAAGGAATGCAAAGAAGAACATTTGTAAAAGGTGTAGCTGCCGCTTCTCTTATGGGTTTAACAGCAACTAACCTTGAAGCGAATCAACTAGACGAGAAAAAGTAGACAACAGCAATATCCTGGTGGGTAATGAGTTTTTTCTCAACATTGATTATACGACTGTAAATCTCACGGGGAACCGTGCAGTAGCTACTACGGTCAATGGTCAGATCGCAGGACCCACATTAGTTTGGCAAGAGGGTGAAACAGTTACACTTCATGTTACCAATCACTTGAAAAAAAGTGCATCTATCCACTGGCATGGGATTATCCTGCCTCCTGCGATGGATGGGGTCCCCGGTATCAGCTTTAACGGTATAGCTCCCGGAGAGACGTTCACTTACAGATTTAAAGTACAACAACACGGTACGTACTGGTACCACAGTCATTCAGGTTTTCAAGAGCAAACAGGAGTGTATGGTGCCATTGTCATCAAGCCCAAGAAAAGAGAACCATTTAAAGTTGACAAAGATTATGTTGTGCTGCTTTCTGACTGGAGTGATGAAAAACCGACCACTATTTACAAAAAACTCAAACAGATGAGTGACTATTATAACTTCTCGCAAAGAACAGTAGGAACTTTTTTCTCTGAAGTGAAAAAGAAAGGTTTTTCTAAAGCTTTTAGTGACAGAAAAATGTGGAATGAAATGCGTATGAATGATGGGGATATTTCTGATATCACAGGATACACCTATACTTTTTTGATGAATGGACAAAACCCTGCAACACAGTTTAAAGCACTGTTCAAAAAAGGTGAGAAGATACGCCTTCGCTTTGTCAATGCAGCTGCGATGACCTTTTTTGATGTACGTATCCCCGGACTCAAGATGACTGTCGTAGCTGCAGACGGTAACCATGTCAAACCAGTCAGTATAGAAGAATTCCGCATTGGTGTAGCAGAGACTTATGATGTCATTGTAGAACCAGGAAGTAACAAAGCCTATGCTATTTTTGCACAAAGCATTGACCGTTCAGGCTATGCTTTGGGCTCATTGACACCAAATAAAACACTTCTTGCCAAAGCACCCCAAATGGATCCAGTCCCTCGCCTCACACATAGGGATATGGGAATGGATATGGGCAGTATGGATCATGGTGGTGGGATGAAATGTTCTTCCGGTATGAAGATGGATAAAAAAAGTATGAAGAAGATGAAGTTTGCTGCTATGGAAGCACAACAATATCCCATCACAAAACTTCCTATGAAAAGAGGTGTTCAGACTACGATGATGGCAATGTCGCCAAAATACAGACTCGATGATCCGGGTGTAGGATTGCGTAATAATGGACGAAAAGTATTGACTTATGCAGACCTTAAAAACAGATACTCCACACGCAGGGACAGAAAACCGGACAGAGAGATCATTCTGCATCTTACCGGAAATATGGAACGTTATATGTGGTCGATCAACGGTATCAGATATGCAGACTCCAAACCTTTGCAATTTCATTATGGAGAACGTTTGCGTATCACCTTTATCAACGATACGATGATGAACCATCCAATGCACCTGCATGGTATGTGGAGTGACTTGGAGACAGGTGATGACAACCATCTGGTACGTAAACACACCATTATCGTACAACCCGGATCAAAGATAAGTTACAGGGTCACTGTGGATGCCAAAGGGGCTTGGGCATATCACTGTCATCTGCTTTATCATATGGCAGGGATGTTCAGAAAAGTTGTAGTAGCATAAAGGAGCTTAGGATGAAAAAATTATTATTAGGATTCATAACAGTGATCGGATTGGGACAAACGGCTCATGCAGGTATGGAAGATGATCCGCTTTTAACTATGTTTGTGATGGATAAATTTGAAGTACGCAATGATGATGAAAACACACGTGTTTGGGAAGGAAGCTTCTGGATAGGGCATGACATCAATAAACTCTATATCTACAGCACAGGTGAAGCGACTGCCGAGGGTATAGAATCAAGTCAAAATGAACTGGTCTATTCCAGGGCTATCGCACCTTTTTGGGATCTTCAGGCAGGTCTTGCTTATGATGAAAACGGTGATGCATCTCAAACATGGGGAGAGGTCGCCATTGCCGGACTGGCGCCCTACTATTTTGAAACACGTGCAGCACTTCTCATAGGGAGTGGCGGGAACATAGGTTTACGTGTGGATGCAGAGTATGAAGCACTGCTCACGCAAAAGCTCATCTTGACTCCTTCGATCGAAGCAGATTTTTATACGAAAGATGATTCTGAAATGCAATTGGGTTCAGGACTCTCTTCTTTGGAAGCAGGAGTACGATTACGTTATGAGTTTGTACGTGAGTTCGCACCCTATATCGGTATAGAATGGGAAAAGACGTTTGGGAATACTCGAGACTATAACGCTGTAGATGACACCCGTGCAGTTTTTGGTGTAAGGTTTTGGTTTTAGAGAGGGGATCGCATCTTGATATAACTATTTTTCCTATGAAGAGGCTGCAGTAATAACTCAGATAATATACGTTGATATATGTTTTGATCATAGTAAAATTTGTAAATGAAAAAACTCATGGTATTATGTCAAAAAAAGGAGTTTTTTCATGAGTGGGAATATAGGAAAATTAATTTTAAGGATCATGGTAGGCGGACTGTTGTTGTTTCATGGTATCGCAAAGGCACTACACGGGGTAGCGCCGATCAAAGGAATGCTGAAGTCCCATCAGATTCCTGAAATGTTGGCTTACGCTGTCTATATGGGAGAGATACTTGCAGCGATTTTTTTGATACTCGGATGGAAAAGCAGGTTTTGGGCAGGTGTGATCGTGGTCAACATGGCAATGGCTGTCTACTTAACTAAACTTGGGGCATTTCTGAAACTGGGAGCGCATGGTGCCTGGGCTCCGGAAGTGCCAATGTTGTATCTTTTAAGTGCATTGGCTATTGTCTTTTTGGGTTCCGGGAAATATGCTGTAACGAGAGATTAGTACATTAAAATTACACATTGCCTGCGTATGGTATGTTAAAAATAAAAAGGTCAAACCAATGCAAAGAATACTATGGACTTTACTGGTACTGTGTGCAACACTTGTTAAGCCATGGACAGTAAAACTGAACAGTCTCAGTACATTTGAAAAACATGTCATTATAGACAAAGGCACGGAACGGCCTTTTTCCGGTAAATATGTAAACAGCACAGAGAAAGGGGTTTACAAATGTAAAGTATGTGATATGCCTCTTTACAGGTCTGATGACAAATTCAACTCCCATTGCGGATGGCCGAGTTTTGATGATGCTATTCCCGGAGCCATTAGAGAAATACCGGATGCAGATGGCAGACGTACGGAAATCGTTTGTGCAAATTGCGGTGCACACCTGGGACATGTTTTTAAAGGTGAGGGACTCACAAAGAAAAATGTACGCCATTGTGTCAACTCTGTCTCTTTACAGTTTGATAAAAAGAAAGTAACAGAACAAACACATGCCAAAGCCAATCCCATACAAAAGGCATACTTTGCAGGGGGATGTTTCTGGGGTGTGGAGTATTATCTTGAAAAGATAAAAGGTGTCAAAGAGGTAACCTCCGGCTTTATGGGCGGTCATGTGAAAAATCCGGGTTATGATGATGTTGTCCGTAAAAATACAGGGCATCTGGAGACTGTTGAGGTACTTTATGATCCTTCAAAAGTAAGCTATGAAACACTGGCGAAAACTTTTTTTGAGATACACGATCCTACACAAACAGACGGACAGGGTCCGGACCTGGGAAGTCAATATCTCTCTGCAGTATTTGTCAACAACAAAGAAGAGCGAGAGACAGTAAACAGACTCATCAGCATACTGGAAAGCAAAGGGCTAAAGATAGCTACAAAAGTTTTAGACAAAGCACCTTTTTATCCTGCAGAGGAGTATCATCAAGACCACTATGTGCGTAAGGGAGGTACCCCTTATTGCCATAGACGAGTAAAGAGATTTAATTAACCTTTGGTATTTACCATCCAGATGGAGAATACATTGATATAGTCCCAAAAACTTTGCAGATTCTCATCACCGGTTTTCCCTATGAGTGGTTGCAGTCCCTCTTCAAAAGTAACAAGCCAGTGAAGCCTTGCCTCAGGAGTGATGGCAAAGGGAGCATGTCTCCTTCCCATTTGGGGTGCTCCGCGGTTTTGGTTGAAGTAGGGTGTCCCTCCACAGATCTGGATGAAAAAATCTGCAGAAGTTTGTCCTGCTTGTTTCATCTCCTCTTTGTCTTTGGGAAAGAGGTGTTTGATAGGACTTTCAAAGAGTCCCATATAAAATCTGTCGAGCAGTGCACGTATCCCTTCTTCGCCTATTTCTGTTAAAAATGCCGGGTTTGGTTTAGTGACCGGAGGGTTATACCCTTCCTGATAAGGGAGTATAGAAAAGTTGAGTGAACTTGCAGAAAAGTGCATAAAATACCTTTTTTAAAGGTTATAACATGAAAAGGCTTAGGTGTCAACTAGTGACATCCGCCCGTACCGCAACTTCCGCTATTTTCAACGGAAAAACTGTTGGCATACCCGCACTCCGTACATTCAAAAGAGAGGATCTTTGGACCCGAACAGCCGCCGGACCGTTGGTCTGTCAGCTCTATGCTTTTTTGATGACACTTGGGACAAAAGCCTCTTTTGATACTGTCAAGCTGCTCTTTCTTCTCTTTAAGATAATAGATGTAAACGCTTACTGACCCTGTAAGGATGATAAGCATAAAGGCTAAAAGATAAAAATCGATGGGTGACTCCTTAAGTGGTGTAGTTCTTTAGTTCTGTGACATGTTCTTTGTAGTCAGGCAAATGTTGTTCAATTAAGCACCAAAAACTTTTTTGATGGTGTTTATGTTCAATATGTGCCAGTTCATGAACGATGATGTATTGTATCACAGATAGAGGAAGCTTCATGAGCATTGTGTTAAAACTCAAAACATTCTCCCCGGAACAGCTGCCCCATTGCCGTTTTGTTTTACGAAAGCGTATACTTTCAGGTACAAGAGCCATCTGCTGAGACCATTTCTCTACAAGAGGAGGAAGGCACTGTTTCGCCTTTTCTTTGTAAAAGTTGTCAATATGTTTTTGAAAAATCATTTCATTGTAGTGGTGATAATAGAGTAAAAATGCTTCCTGACTAAAGATGAGTTGTGTTCTCTTTTTTGAGTGAGCTATCAGTCTCAATGGGTACGCATGACCTTGATAATAGAGTGTTGCCTCTTCAGAAAAATCTAAAAGTCTCCCTTTTTTCTGCAAAAGTTTTTCTCTGGATCTGTTGATCCACTTAGATTTTTTAAGCAGTAGTTGTTCGATGTAGTGTTGAGAGACTTTGGGAGACTTGATGACGAGGTTCGCCTCGTCATCAAAAGTGAGATAGGTATGTTTTAGTTTAGGGTTGACGATATGCGTATATTGTGGTAAAAGTGCCAACATCAAAGATTAGTTTATGATTTTACCATTTTTAAATATGACCTGCTGATTAATAGTACCATCCTGGTTATAGGCTGTTGCTTTACCATTTTTTACATTGTTTTGGTAAGTGGTAGCGATCATAACATCACCATTTGGATAATAAGCTTTTTGAATACCATGTTTTTCTCCATTTACATAAGGTATTCTCATAATAACACGGCCATGTGGATCAAACCAGGTTTCTATACCGTTCTTAACACCATTTTTGAGGGTAACAGTTGATGTAAGTTTCCCATCGTAGCCATATTTTTTAAGCAGACCATTTTGTCCGGTCGAGTCGGTCATGAAAAATTCAGAACGGAGCTTTCCTCCGGTGAAATACTCTTTTTTAACTTTCCCCCCTAAACCTGGTCCTTCACAGGCAGTGAAGAAAAGAAGAGAGAAAAGAAGAAGAAATAAAGAAGTTTTTTTCATAGATGTACCTTCATGTTTATAATATTGACATTAGTATACTATAAATTACTTTGTCTTTCAAAAGGATTCAAAAGTATGTCAATTTGACATCTTTTTAAGTGCTTTTGGGGAATAGGTTTATACTTTGGCAATCCATAGGTTCAGGAAGAAGATTTATGGACTTTGAGAGATGCAGAAGATCGATAAAAAGGAAATAAGGTTTATAAAATGAAACGTATTAAAGAGTTACATAAAGATGACAAGCCCAGAGAAAAATTGGCAGCAAAAGGTGCCCAGGCACTTAAAAATGATGAGCTTTTGTCCATGCTGCTTGGCTCTGGTGTGCAGGGAAAAGATGTACGTAAGTTGTCAAAAGAGATCGTCTCTATGTTAGAGAGTGACTTTGACAACTTGACACTTGACAAACTTTGTGACATTCACGGACTGGGCATAGCCAAAGCCTCGCAGATACTCGCTTCTATAGAACTAAGCAAACGTTACCTCATACGCAACAACACGCGTATCACATCAGCAAAAGAGGTCTATGATGAACTCAAACCTTTTAGCACCAAAACCCAAGAACATTTCCTCACCATTACCCTCGATGGTGCTTCCCACATCATTAACACACGCACAGTGTTCATAGGCACACTGAACCAAAGCATAGTCCATCCAAGGGAGGTGTTCAGTGATGCGATATCTGACAGAGCAGCAGGCATCATTATCGCCCATAATCATCCATCGGGAACACTCGAAGCGAGCAGGGCAGATATACAGATAACCCAAAGGCTCAAAGAGGTGTCAAAGTTAGTAGGTATAGAGCTGCTTGACCATGTCATACTCTCAAAGCACGGGTTTTACAGTTTTTCTGATGAGGGGTTGCTGTAATGAATATGTATGTACCTGAAAAAACTAAAATATATAGGAGAAACCCAGCCAAGAAAAGGGAAGAATAGAGCCGGACGCCAGCTTAAGTCTCTACGGTATTGTGTTCTAATTGTTTCTATAGGGTCTTTTTGGTTTATGAATGACTTTTATCTGTTTTGGATTTTATCGTACTAAAACGGCTTAAGCATTATAAAGGGTACGCTTTATTTTGTATAAATGCCAAAGTCTCTTTTACTACAGCTTCATTATCCAAGATCGTTCTATGCCCTAAACCCTGGGTTTGTTCAAGTATTGCCCACGGCCATTTTTGACATAACGCTTTAGAGTGTTCTATGCCTATTTCCCTATCTTCTTTGTCGTGAAATATAAGTGTTGGTACATGAAGCCCGGAGTTAAATAAGTCACTCCAGTCAGTTCCGTATTTTTGAAATCCTTTTTCATTATGTTTCCATGTATAATCACGCATTTTTTCTGTGACATAAGGAGGGATACCCAAGTGTTTTGCAAAATTATCGGAAACAGAGATCACATCATGGATAGGTGCGACAAGAACCAGTTTTTCAGTGGGTAACCCCAGTTTGGAAGCTACGGTCACAGCTGCACCTCCAAAAGAGTGGGCGATGATACACTCTACCGGACCGGTATGCTTCAACACAGCCCGTACACTGTCCGCCCAGTTTGCCAGGTCCGAGAATGCTCCTTTACTCTCTCCGTGGCGCAATGCATCATAGGAGACTACCCGGTAGTTGTTCTTGAGTAGTATTTCAGCAAAATGGCTCATGCTTCGTGATGTGGTTGACCAACCGTGTACCAGGAGAACTGTGGGATGATCTGTACTGCCCCAGCTGTATCCCTGCAGTGTTGCTTTTTCGTAAAGAGGGACAGAAAATTTCGTTGCTTTCGGCAGTGCTTTTTCATGACGGTTCTTCCTTTTGCTGTTGACCGGATGATGAAAAAGCCTGTGTGCCGATATCACAGCCAAAGAAGGAAACAAACGGCTGACAGCAGCAAAATAGATGCGTATAAGTTTCAGTTGTATTGGATGGTGCATTGTTGCCTCCTGTTCCCGAAGTATATAAACAGAGTGGTTTTTCTTATTATAGTCAAAAATAAGGGTACAGTATAGAAGGTCCGGACAGGAAGACCGAAAGAGAGATATGTATGTCAAAGCGGCAGCGTATGCCGGAATTCAATATCGTGTCCTTTCGGGAAGAGAGTGGAAAAAGTGAGGATCTGGTGGAGTATATAGTATAATAGGGTACCGGAAAACCGTTCACAAAGGAGCCGTTCATGAAAAAGATAAAAGGATTGATCTTTGATATTGGCGGAGTACTGTATGTGGGAAGCCACGTCATCAATGGTGCTACCGATACCATTTCGTATCTGCAACAGCATTACCCCCTTCGTTTTGTAACAAATACAACAAGACGTGTACCTTCAACCATCATTGAAAAACTCTCAAATTTCGGGTTTAATATCAACAAAGAAGAACTTTTTACAGCACTGGATGCTACAAAAAATTATGTTTTATCAAATCATGCTACTGTACAAACCGTTATGACAGATGAAGCAGACCATTATTTCGAGTCCCTTAAATCAGACCATCCGGATTTTGTAGTAGTAGGGGATGCATATACCAATTTTGATTATGCACATATGAACAGGGCATTCAGAGCACTTACAAATGGTGCTTCACTTATTGCAGCAGCAAAAAACAGATATTTTAAAGATGATGACGGGGTACTTTCCATGGATGCCGGCGGTTTCATCTCCGCATTGGAGTTCGCATCAGGCAAAGAAGCCAGGATCATAGGTAAACCCAGTCAAACCTTTTTTCATCTTGCCGTAGGATCGATGGGACTCCAGCCTCATGAAGTTCTTATGATAGGAGATGACATAGAATCAGACATTCAAGGTGCACAAAATGCCGGACTCAAAGCGGCACTGGTAAAAACAGGAAAGTTTCAAGAGTGTGATCTGAACAAGGGGATACAACCTGATTATATACTTGAAGATGTTAATGCGTTATTAAAGATTTTGTCTGTTGTGAAGTGATTGAGTTGCGGGAGGTGGATTTGAACTACCGCCTTTTATTTTAAAGGTCAGGATTCAAATCTTGAATTTTGACCTACAGACCCTAAATTTTTTATATAATGGAGTATAAGAGAAAATGAAAAAACGTATCAAGTCTGCAGCCGAGCGTGCAGCGAGAAATCCTGTCTTGCGAAAAAGTGCCCAATCACTGAAGCCAAGTCGGAGTATTTGGGGTGCGCTTGGTATTGTGCTTTTCTTTATCGTCCCGGAGATCGCAGGATTCATCTGGGGAGGGGAGATCACTGCCTGGGCGCATGTCCATACTCTGACCGAACCGACAGAGACGGGAAGACAGCTCTACTGGGTACTTGAAAAGCTTTTTGAAGATGGTGGCAGTTGGATCAATCTGGGGATCGGAGTGCTACTCTTAGTATGGTTATTTTGGGATTGGAAGCAAGCTGAGGATCAGCAATTTAGATGAACTTGGATCCCTTTTTGAGAAAGCTGAAATGTATCATGCAAATTGTAATTCGGTGTTATATAGATATGTAAAAATAGTTTTTCGGAGGAGGGGTTGAAGATGAGGAGGATTTACTCTTCCAGCTCCATCTTCACTGTCAAAAATTCGAGTAGGTCCTTGAGGGTAACGATCCCTATCATCTTTTTGTGCTCCATGACCAGTAGGCGGCTGAGCCCAGTGTCATTCATTTGAATTAGGGCATCTTTGATAGGGGTATCAGGGGTTATCGAATTGTCCGGATTAAGCGGATGCATCACTTTATCAACCAGGAGGTGCTGCCACTCTTCACGGGGAACTGCTTTGAGAGCCTGTAGCGTGATGATCCCTGAAACGCTATTATCTTCCATGACAGGAAACATCTTGTAATGGTAGTGGTAGAGATACTTGTCAAGAAATTCCTGCAGTGTTATCTTCGAAGGTACGGTAACCGTATTGGGGTTCATGAAGTCACGTACGGTTTTTCCTTCAAATGATTGCTTTACCAGCAGATTTTGATATGAAGCGTTGGCAGCATTAAAGAGAAAAGATCCGATGAGTACCCACCACAATCCCCCTATGAAATTGCCTCCGATCAGATTCATAAATCCTATGAAGATGATGGCTATGGCAAATAGCAGACTGATACGTGAAGCCAACCTCGTCGCCCAGCGGATGTCGCCTTTTATCCACCATAGAACGGAACGTAGTATCCGTCCGCCGTCTGTAGGAAATGCCGGTATCATGTTGAATATTGCAAGCAGCATATTAATGGCACTGAGATACCCTAGTATCCCTATGAGTGGTACGGGTGCTTCGATGATGGTGGTGATCTGATAGAAGGCAGCGAAGAGAAGGGAAAGTATGAAGCTGGCTATGGGTCCTGCGATTGCCATGAAGAATTCAGTTCTGGGATTGTCAGGTTCATCTTTCATTTCAGCTACGCCACCAAAGATAAAGAGTGTGATACCTTTTATTTGAAGTCCGTACTTGCGGGCTATGAGTGAGTGGGAGAACTCATGGATGATGATGGAGACAAAGAGCCCTATCGCCCCGAACAGTCCCATCAGCCAATAGGTTCGTATGTTAAGATCCGGGAAATAATTGGGGAAAAGTCCCTCAGCAAGCGACCAGATCACCAAAAAAAGGATGATCCCCCAACTCGCATCGATCGATACGGTAAAACCAAGCAGTTTGAAGAGTCTCATTTTTCTTTTTAACATTTTGTACCTCTATAGTTTTTATTATAGCGCTTTTTGTGATGTAATAGTATAGCCTATTTTTTGGAGGGACTAAGGTTTACTTTCCTCACCTGAACATTACTGAAGATCGATCAGAGAAAATTGCTTTGCCCTTTGCCGGATTCAATGACAGACCCTCCATTCCCCATAAAACAAAAATCAGATATAATATTACCCATGATTATTTGTAACTGCATATTTCACATAGACCTGCCGTATGTCCAATCACTCAAAGGACGCAGGAGTGTCACCAACAGCATGAAAGAGAAGCTCAAAGCCTTTAACCTCTCTGTGCTTGATGTCAGCGGTGAATACGCCAAAGAAGCTGATATTGCTTTTGTCTTTCTCTCTCCAAACTCCCTTGGAGCTGTGCAGTACCGTGAGAAGATCGAAAAGATGCTTGAGAGAAATTTTTCGGAGTATCACTATGACCTGGAGTATGAAGAGATCTGATTTATATATGCGGGAGTCAATACATATTTGACAATACTTCTCATTTGATATTCTCAGAACGGTAAAAATGGTAAAGAAAAACGCCTAGCCCTGTGAAGAACCCCATGAGGAACAGGTACCACGGGAAGTGGGTTGGGAGACTCTGCCCAGCCACAGATAAACCGGGGATAATGAATGAAACGATGATAAGAAGTGCTGCAAAAAGTTCACTCCGTATAAATCCTCTGCCAAAATGCAAAAAGCGGTTTTGATAGTTACGTATCAGTATGGCTGTACCGGCATAGATAAGTCCGATAGAGACAAGGACCGGTGCCCAGACCGGTCCGACCCACGGCAGAGGGATAAGAAAGAGGATATCCCATGTAACCAGGCTTTCCGGCCAGTCCAGAAGCAGTTTCAAAAAGATGTAGTAGAAGATATCCCATATACCAAACAGTATGACAAAAGCTGCAATACGGCTCTGCAGTCTCTCGTGTACCAGATATACTGTCGTCCACACGATGAGCAGTGTTGCTGCTTCCCGCAAAACTTCGATCAGCATGATAGGTGCAGGAATGACGACCAGAGGAAATGTAAACCCCTCAGGATAATAGATATCCCGAAGATAGATAACGACAGCAGCCTCCATGTATCCGAATACTGCACCCCATATCATCAACCAGAACAGATGCTTTATCATAACCATCCTCCATTTGTATATTAGACTTCTTGCAAAATATAGAGTTTTGCAAGAAGTCTATTAAGAGGGGTCAATTATAGCACTAGTTAGATGCTTTTATCTGTAATATGATAAGATGGGTATAAAGAGCACTTCCAATACCATTAAGCTAAGAGATTATACGAATATTTTTGGAACCGATGCTTTAGCTTCGGCAAGCGTTCAGGCGAAGCTGACGTATCACTTTCAAGAACAAAAACCTTAGCTTAATGGCAGTGAAGGGCAACTCTGAAGTAAAAGAAGGAGATGTAAATGATAATGTATATTTATAATTCAGATGTCGGAAGATTTGAAATAAGAAAGATCGGACATAAAAGATACGAACTTTGGATAAATGAGGAGATGCTCGGCTCTTATGACAGTGCTGAGCGTGCAGCACAGGATGTTGCAAACTTCAACACCGACTATGTCGAATGGGACAGATTTAAGAACGAATGTGAAAACTTTCCGACAAATCTAGGCCAATGGGCAGAGATCAAGGAAGAGAGACCTGAATAGCAGATCTCTGATCATCATCTTTTTTGACCTCCAGACTAATGATATGCAGAGGTTTTCTGCGTAAGAGGGGTAAACCATGACTATTCCAGAACATCCTCATGTCGAAACGGTTGAATCGTTAGCAGAACAGTTAGAGACCTCAAAAGAGGGATTAAGTCATGCTGCTGCAGAAAAAAACTTCTCTATCTACGGTCCAAATGAGCTCCAGGAGAAAAAACACAATCTTTACAGACTCTTTTTTGCACAGTTTAAAAGTCCTTTGGTCTATGTGCTGGTAATAGCTGCCACGCTTTCTTTCTTTTTGGGAAAGATGCATGAAGGTTTGCTGATAGTGCTTATCATCCTTATCAATGCATTTATCGGATTTTGGCAGGAGGTCAAAGCATTCTCCTCTATCAAAGCACTTAGAAAACTGACTGAAAGCAAAACCGAAGTCAAACGTGAAAACCAGGTATTTGCCATCCCCTCTGCAGAGCTTGTACCCGGAGATGTCATCATCTTAAACGAAGGAGATATTGTACCTGCCGATATACGCCTTTTTGATACAGAGGGACTGGTGATCGATGAATCGATTCTTACAGGAGAGTCTGTACCGGTACAAAAAGAGGCAGAGCTTACCTTGCCGAGGGAAAGCCTTCCCTATGAACTGGACAATATGGCACTCTCCGGGACTACCGTAACCAAAGGTAATGCGGAAGGGTTTGTGGTATTTACAGCAGAACAGACGTATCTTGCGTCTATTGCCGGTAAAGCAAAAGAGGAGTCTCCTGTGACCCCTCTGACCAAAGCACTGGAAGTCTTTATCAAAAAACATATGTTTATCCTGCTTGTGATCATCGCCTTTACTGCTATCCTTGCCCTTTGGCAAGGCAGAGAGATGATAGAGGTCATCTATCTGGTCATTGCTGAACTGGTTTCTGCCGTACCGGAAGGTCTGCCGATCGTCGTGACACTGGTACTCACGATCGGTGCGATGACGCTCAGTGTCCAAAAGATCTACATCCGTCATCTGCCTTCTGTTGAAACCCTGGGAAGCGCTACGGTTATCGCTTCAGATAAGACCGGTACCATCACTCAGGGCAAACTTAAGGTAGAAGAGGTCTTTTCTCTTCAAGAGAGCTTCTCGTATACCGTTTCAGCCCTTGCCAATGAATCGATAGAAGGGAAAGGAGATCCGGTAGATACTGCCCTTGCATTTTGGGTCGGCAAAGAGTATGAGAGCATCAGACAAAAATACCCCCGTGTCAACCTTTACCCTTTCGATACCAAATACAGACTGATGGCAAGTTCCAATATGGTTCAAAAAGAGCATAGGATCTTTGTCAAAGGTGCTTTTGAATCACTCAAAGGATTTGCCACGAACAAGGAAGATTTTGAGACCCTTGAAAAAGAGCATGACAAACTGGCTTCCAACGGGTTAAGGGTCATTGCATTGGGTACAGGAGAGTACACGACAGATGATATCGACAAATGGCAGATCGAGATAGTGGGGTTGGTAGGCTTTTTGGACCCTCCCAAAGAGGGGGTTTTAGAGGCAGTAAAGACGGCACAAAAAGCAGGCGTGAAAGTAATGATGATCACAGGGGACAACCCCCTTACTGCTGCTGCAGTTGCAAAGTCGGTAGATATCTACAAAGAGGGGGACCTGGTTGTCAGCGGAAAAGAACTTAACGATATGGATGATGAAGCACTCGAAGAGATTTTACCCAAAGTCACTGTTTGGGCAAGAGTGCTTCCTGAACACAAATACCGTATCGTTAAAGCATTACAAAAACAAGGAGAGATCGTTGCAGTGACGGGTGACGGAGCCAATGATGTACCGGCGCTCAAAGCTGCAGATCTGGGGATCGGTATGGGAGGCGGCACCGATGCGGCAAAATCTGCTGCGAATATGGTGCTTGCCGACAACAACCTCTCTGTCATCGTCGATGCGATCAGGCAGGGGCGGACTATTGCCAGAAATATACGAAAAGCGATCTATTTTCTCGTCTCTACAAGTTTGGATGAAGTGATACTTATCACCGGTGCGATCTTCATGGCACTGCCGCTGCCGCTCTATCCGGTACAGATCTTATGGATCAATCTCGTTGCAGACAGTGCACTGGATAAAACCTTTCCATTTTTAAAAGATGAAGAGGATGTCATGCGCAGAGCACCAACCAGACTGCATGAACAATTTTTAGATAAAACACAGCTTTTGCGGGTACTTTATGCCGCACTGGTGATCAGTATGGGTGCACTCTTTTTATATATCTGGATGCTGGATCATTATACAGAGGAGAGTGCGATATCCACACTCTTTACAGCCTTTGTCATTGCTACATGGGTCAACGGTCTGCAGTCACTCAAAGAGCATGAACCCTTTTTGAAGAACATGAAAAAATCATTGCATATCAATCCATATATCTTTTACGGCATCGGTATCGGTCTGATATTGCAGCTGTTTGCCATTTATGTGCTTTCAGATGTTTTTCATACCCTTCCGCTGAATGCAGAGTCACTTACGATGATCGGTCTGATGACACTGTGGGTATTCGGCATGATCGAGATACGCAAATGGGCGGAGTATCTGTGGGGCAAGAACAAAAATCCTTAGCCTAATGAAATGGAAGATGGGTGGATGAATTGCAATAAAAAGTTTTGATCTGAAAGAAGACCAAAAAGACTACAGTGAATCATTTTTAATTAAGATCCGCAGTGATGGAACAAATATCTATATAGATATGCTCAATGCATATGCCATTTTCTCTCTTCTTCACAGATGTAGAAGATCCTGACCTGTTCCGGAGTCAAATCTGCTCACTGTACCATTCTCTTGATCCCTCCCGAATGTCAACTATACACACCGGTTGAATTATCAAAGCAATACAGCCATGATCTGCTCGAAGTTAAGGGACTTTGTATTCATATTGCATTCATATTGCGACGGTAGAATGGTCACTACAGTGCAGAGGTGGAACTTCTATACTTTACTACTCAAACCCTCGGTATAACCCTAAGCATTGAGAGGGTTCTCTTATCATATTGACTCCAAACAAAAGGAATTATAATGCGTTACTGTCTTTTAATGATCTCTACTTTTTTGTTTCTTGGTTGCGGCAAGCACATGGATGATGCCGCTACAGAGGTAACAACGACAAGCACCATACTTTATTATGGTGATATAACGAACAATGATGTTGTCGCTCTCGATACAGCAGAAATGCAACTTAAAGAGACGATCAGCAGTAACGGCATGTATCCTTATGAAATAGCCCAGGCGCTTGATGAAGAGCTTTATGTTCTCAATAGAGCTGACTACACCATAGGTATCTTGGACAGCAGTACCAATACCATTGGCTATGAAATAGATTTAAGTTTTTATCCGCGTTCGATCAGTATTCAGGGCAGTGATATTTTGTTAACAAGTACCAATGAGCCGGCCGCTGCGCTCATTACATCAAATGTAGCCTCCCCCTCTTATTCTGACTCCCCTTATGTAACACCCATCTCTTATGGAGGAGAGAATGCAACAGGACATCCGATCTGGGTGGACAATGACTATTTTTTACTCTTGGACAGAACAGAAAACAGTATAGAGCTTTATCTTAAAGACGGATATACGCCTGTTTCTAAAATAACAACACAAAGCAGTGTACATCATGTGATGTATAGAGATGGATACTATTATGTTATCTGCGAGGGAGAACAGAATGCAAGCTCTCCGGGGGTAGTTAAGTTCTCTGTGGCGGAGGGAAAAATCACACTTGAAACAGAGCGGTTACTCAGTTCATTCAGCAATCTTCCGGATGATTTCAACAGTGCTTCCTGGGGAGCCCATCATGGGGTGCTGCATCCTATCGCGGATTATATCTATATCGGTTCAGCTGAGGGCAATGTATTTGTATTGGATCTTCTGCAATTGGAGTTGGCAGATACATTCAGATCGGGAAAAGGGGTAGGGCATTTTAGCTTTTATGACAATATGCTGATCACAACCAACCATTATGATAATTTTAAATCATTTTATGATGCAGCTGATCCAACATCGCACAAGTTCATCAAAGAGTTGACATTCTCTGATCAAATCTATTCTGGTATCACGATGCAGTCACATACTTCGCATATAGTAGATCAAAAGCTCTATTTTATGTTCAATACCGATCAAACCAGTACACTGTACAAAATAGATCTGGAAACTATCACTATTGAAAATAGCGTGACCTTGCAAAATCGTTATTGTCTCATGGGCAGTTTTGTTGAGAGTACAACTGTAGTGAATGAAATGTAGCCGGTTGATATTTGATTCCAAGAGTCATGAAATGGAAGAGATATGCTTGAAGGGTTGTATCGTTAATAGATAAAACCAAATAACCATAGTGGTATTTTATTGGTAGCTCCTATTTCCATATCTGCAGATACAATGAAGCTGTTGTCAAGATCTTTGATCTGTTTCTTTGTTTTCCCTCTACCGCCTACTTCAAAGGTATAGGTGTCATCGACAATGAAATCTCCGCCGTCTTTGGGATAATTGAGCGAATGGGTATAAGAGAGTGCAGATGCAAAAAAAGTTTCTCTTATTGTGCCATCTTTGGGAGTATCACAAAAGATATTAAACAGGTTGGTATTGTCCAAGTACAGTTTTTCCGGTTTTGAGATGATGCTGATCCCGGAAGATTTAGCTCCGAGAATACGTATAAGTCCTGCAGATTGAAGAATACCAAGATATTTGTAGAGTGTTTTTTGGTTCAACTCAACTGCACCACAAAGTTTTGAGATATTAATATCAAAAGGTTCACTTCTGCATAGCATGATGAGCATTTTCTTAAGTGAGTTTATTTTGTCATGTTCTATGGCATAAATCGAAGGAAGATCTGTAGAAAGTACTTGCATAGTAGCTGCCAAGAGTTTTTGCATGTAACTTCCTTTTCCATCTTTATAGAAAGGATAGGCACCTTCCTTCAAATAGCTGTCAAAGTATGCTAAAGGCTTTACTTTCGAGAGTATGCCTATGGCTATTTGAGTATGATCTTCCAGTATGTCATTTAGTGTATAGTTTTTAAAGCTTATTCCAGTCTCCAGTTCTAAATATTCTCTAAAAGAGAGTACTGGTAAAGTATGGATGACAGCTCTACGACTGAGATCTGCTTTGGCATGGTCAAGTGCCACTGCAGATGAACCTGTAAAGATGACCTGGAGTTCAAAAAAACTATCGTATATGAGTTTAAGTGCTATCTCAAAATCTTTTACTTTGTGGATCTCATCAATGATCAATACTCTACCGCCCACTTTCTGAAATGCATCTGCTATGGCAAAAAGTCCTTCACTTGCTACAAGAGGATGATCTCCAATGAGGTAGAGGGTTTCTTTTGCATTGGTTTGCTCTTTGAGATATTGTAAAAGCAGGGTGGTTTTCCCTGCTCCTCTTGCCCCTATGATACCTATAAGCCTTTCATTGAAATCTATTTCAGAATAGAGAAAACGTTTGTACTCTGGTACTGCTTGTGACTTGATCTGGTTTGAAAAGGTAAGTAGCGAAGTTATCATTTTATATCCTAATAATAAACTAAATACATATTTTTTGTATTGGATTACTAAAAATAGTATACATAGTTTATACTTAAGTATATATTTTATATGAATTTGTGATATTTGCCTATCGCTGTTATTTTATTCCAGAATAAAAGGGGACAGTAAACTTCATCCCAAACATACCGGCTATGCTATAATCATAAAATGAATCAGTACAAAGGAACAACAATGGGAGATCTTCTTATCGTGATCGGGCTTGGACTTGTTGTGATAGGTATAGTTTATAAATTTGGTTTTTTAGGGTGGTTCGGTCATTTACCGGGGGATTTCAGCTATCAGGGTGAACATACCTCTTTTTTCTTTCCGCTCACCTCCATGATACTGATCTCCATCATTGTCTCGCTTCTGATACGTCTGTTCGGCAGATAGCAGCATAAAAAATATAGAGTCTGGTACTGAAAAATAAACCTGTATCACTTGCTGACTGAAACAAGTCCTTATTAAAGGTTAAGCCCATATCGTTTAATAGTGAATTCTCTTATTAAAAGTTTAAGGAAAAGGTAGACAGGCTGCTTTTTCCTTAAAAAACACTGCTTCAGTAGAAGTTTGTGTAGATGAAAGGAAGCTAATAGGAAGTGAGATCTCTGCTAAAATGGAAGTAATACTTCAATAAGGCATAAAGAAAATATCGCTAAAATAGGCTTTAGAGAGAAATTAGAGGGAAGTAATAAAAAAATAAAAAGGAACTAAGATGGAAGCAATACAGATACCAGACCCATCTTGGGGAAGTGATCTTGCCAATATCATTTTGGATTTAGAAAAGCTTCGTACAAAGCAGTTGGGTGGGGATGTACCACCATATATATTTTTTCAGCTAAAAGACATATTTCAGATACTTGAGACACTGGGATCGGCAAGAATAGAAGGAAACAATACCACACTTTCGGAGTATGTTGAAAAGATTATTGTAGATGGTAGCAATGATGAGAGTAGTGATGAGATCATCAATCTTGAAAAAGCCATTCATTTTATAGAAGAGCATACCAATGAAACAACGCAGTTTGACAGAGCCTTTATATCGGAGATACACAAAATACTTACCGATGGATTGACCCCACCACCCAATGGAGAAGGCTCACGCTATTCTGGTGCACTTAGACAGCATGATGTCAGCATTAAAAGTTCAGGGCACACACCACCAAACCATTTTGTACTCCAACAGTATTTTGATGCTTTTATATCGTTTATCAATGAGTCTCACAAGGAGCAGTATCAGCTTCTGATGGTGGCAATTGCCCATCATAGATTTGAACACATACATCCATTTGATAATGGTAATGGCAGAATGGGAAGACTACTCAATTATGCTTTTTTGATCAAACTTGGATTTCAGGTAAAAAATGGGCGTATCATCAATCCATCATCTGTATTTTATACTGATAGAGACAAGTATTACGATATGCTCTCGAAGGCTGATTCACTTAAAGATAGTGATGTACTGGAATGGTGTGAGTACTTCCTCTTGGGACTTAAAAATGAGATAGAAAAGATAGACTCATTGCTTGATCAAAATTATGTCAAAAAACAGATACTCCAGCCAGCTCTTAAAATAGCACGAGAGAATGAGCATATAACAACTCAAGAGTTTAAAATTCTTACCTATCTTGTTAACAAAGAAGAGATGGCTATGAAATCTGAAGAGTTGAGTAAACTTGGCATAACTGACTCCAAAAAGAAGTCCATAACTATGGCAAAACTTAGAGATAAAAAGATGTTAATATCTACCACAAAAGGCGGAAGAATTTATACAATACATTTTGTAAATAACTATTTGCTCAGAGCGGTTATGCAGGTACTTAAAAAAAATGGATTTGTATCGGATTTCTTAAATAATGGTGAAGAGGTATAGAGTAAACCAAAATAGTGTTAAAAGAGGGGACAGGCTACTTTTCATCTAAAAATAAACTTCATCCTAAACATACCGGCTATGCTATAATCATAAAATGAAGCAGCAAAAAGGAACAACAATGGGAGATATTCTGATCATGATCGGGGTTGGGCTTGTGGTGGCTGGTATAGCGTACAAGTTTGGCATAGATGGGCTTTATTACAAAAAGAAAGGTGACACCATTAAAGAAGTACTTGTATCTGAAAGTAAATGGAATAAGTCAAGATTAGGTTTTAGCGGTAAAAATAAAACTGTTAAGCAAATGTCCCAAGAATGGGTACTTAGAACCATGGATAAACTCATAAAGAAAAATCCATCTATGCCATACGATACACTAAAAAGATTTATTATAGCCGACCAGTACAGAGCGAGATTATTCAGATTAAAACCTCTCAAAGATAATCAAATACAAATTACCATCTATAAGATTAAAAACAAGGGGTTAAAGGCTTTTGATAAGATAAGAGATACCCAGCTAAAGCCTATGGATATAAACAATCCTAAAAATAGTTTTGAACAACGTATGATACAAGCATATAATAATTGTAGAGATATTCAATTACACAAGTATTTAGGGGTTTTATCTGATCAAGAAATTAAGCACCTATTAAAAGATAATTATATTCAAAAAAAAGACGTAAAAGCACTATTCAGCTTTTAGCGTGAGAGCAAATATATTGCTGATAAAGGCTAAGTGAGGATAAAAATATTACTACAGCGCAACAGTGAAAAAGTGCAAAAAGTATTCATGGTGTTATATTACAGCGAACTACTCACTTTTTAGATGAGATCCAGGAAATCTATAACCGAACATATAAACCATGAGTATATGGGGCTTAAAATATGTTTCCGAACATCATATAAAAATAAATGAACACTTTGTAAACAATCAAACCATAAGCCCAATGGCATTAAATAGGTTTTGTTAATAAAAATGAACGCAATAATGAACAGTAAAAAGTCAA
>OBKJ01000022.1_pt1 | contig 41416 bp, 40 predicted proteins | sample 1496181 | NCBI WGS metagenome assembly OBKJ01 (sample SAMEA3696446, study PRJEB22514) | metagenome | biome: water; feature: marine; material: hydrothermal vent | place: Pacific Ocean | collected 2014-08-12 | depth 1521 m | reverse complement strand
AACCCTCTCTTTCACGTTATCTTCTCAGAAATTGCACTTATTGTTGGAATTGGCGCTTTTAAAAGATACAGAAAAAAATATGAGTAAAATTACAAAATATTACCTCAAAAAACTCTGCAAAAATCCAGAATCCTTTTGGCAATTCATAGACAATAATCCTTACCTGGAGCGTTCAGATATCCAGTTAGATAGAATTTGCCAACTTTTTGAAGAATATGGGGATGATGTAGAGCTGTCACTTTTAATGGACGAAAAAGAAGTAAGCACAGAAGCTTAAAAGTATCCCCAATAGATAGTTGCCTCCGTGGGTCGCTTCGCTCCACCACTCTGGTTCCGTAGCTACAAACGTGAAGCAGTTCACGTTTCCTTAACACTACTCACCTTATAGATCACGGTATACATCAAAGGTACATAATAAAGATTTAGTACCGTAGCCCATGCAATACCAAATCCAAGTGAGATCGCCATAGGCTGGATAATGAGGGCCTGTCCGCTTGCAAAAAACATCAGGGTCAACAACCCCAGGACAGTCGTGACGGAAGTAAGAAGAATAGGCCGAAGTCTGTGACCGGCTTTTTCCATGACCTCATCATAATCCTTACTGCCTTTGATAAAACTAAGCATGATCAAGCCATCATTGACCACTACTCCGGCAAGTCCTATAATACCCATCACTCCGGGCATGGTTAAGTTGATACCCAAAAGATACGTTCCGACCAGAGCACCTACAATTGAAAGAGGAATCGTAGAGATAATGATCAAAGGCAGTATCAAAGAGTTGAACATCCATACCAATGAAATAAAAATAAGGAAAATAGCGATCATCGCTGCCTGGGACATCTCTCTTTTCATCTGTTTGTTCTCTTTCTCTTCCCCTTTGATGATAACTTTGATCCCCTCATCTTCCAATTTTTGAAGCAGAGGTCTTATCTGTTCCATTACTTCAGTAGCCAGAACTGTTTTGCTGTCTACTCTTGCCGTTACAGACCGTACTCTCTCACTGTCTTCTTTAAATATCTTTACAAAACTTTTTTGATAGTTGAAATCACAAATATCTCCCAACCTTACAAAGTACTGCTTATCAGGTGTAGAGATCATAATGGACTTCATTTTGATATTTTTATCTTTATTGAGATCTTCTATACGTATACGAACCAGACCGGTATCATTAAACATTTTTCCATATTCGCTTTTAAGAAAAGATCCTTTCAACACAGAAGTGACATATGCTTCGGTGAATCCTAATGCCTGACCATATTCATTGACACGAAGTTTAAGCTCTTGCACACCTTCCTGGGCATTATCTGCAATATCATGCACCCCGTTGATCTCTAAAAGTGCCTTTTTCAATGCCCCCAAAGCCTTCATAATCTTCTGCGTATCAGGTGTGCTCAACCCTATCTCGATATCATGTCCCACAATACCTGTCTGTTGTACAAAAACATTGATCTCCCTGAAAAGGAGATCACCACTTTCAACTTTAACATTTTTAAATTTTTCCACCACTTCTTTTTGTACTTCTTTAACGATCTCCTGTGCTTTCTTTTTTCGGACCATATCACTGTCATCATATTCTAAAGAAAAGATAGGATTGATATACCTGTCAAAAAAGTTTTCCGGTGCTTTTTCATGAAGATTGACAAAGATCTGGAAAAGGTTGCTGCCTGTTTCAAAACTCTGATCAGGGTTGAACATCATCCCGATCACAGAGGTGACTGAAGCTACTTCACTCTTTTCCAGACTTGCCAAAAGCTTTTTTTCTATCTGTGTCACTGCTTTTTCTGTATCTTCAAGTTTATAATTGATATCCACTTTACCATTGAGATATATTTGTGTTGTATCGAACTCCGGGAAAAGCTGAAACTTGGTGATCTTTGCCATACCGAATGTTGCCAGTATGATAAAAAGAACCATGAAGAATAAAGAACGTTTCTTTATCTGCAATAATCTTCCGAGTATCTTTTCATAAATATGATCTACTTTTAACCAAAAGTCACTTCTGCTATGCTCTTTATCTACATCACCCCGGGTATAAAACTCTTTGGAATGCAACGGTAAAAAATAAAAAGCTTCAAAAAGAGAGCTAAGTAACAAAATAGTGATCATTACCGGCAGGACTTTCATGAACATCCCCATCTCTCCGCTCATGATCAACAGAGGCAGGAAAGCAAAAACTGTTGTCAGTGTTGCCGTCATTACAGCAGGAAACATTTCTACTGAGCCGTCTATAGCTGCTTCTCGGGGAGATTTACCCATTTCCATATGCCTGAAAATATTTTCTGCCACAACGATCGCTTCATCCACCAGCATACCCAAGGCGATCAAAGCCCCCAAAAGCGTAAGCATATTGAGGCTATACCCCATCTGCTCCGCACCTATGATCGTGATCATGAAACTAGCCGGTATCCCTATGGCTACCACCAATGCGATCTTATAGTTCACACTCATAAAAAGTGCCAAAAAGACCAGTATCAATCCAAAGAGAATATTGGAAGAGACCAGGTTCAGTCTGTTTTTGATCCATACAGAAGTATCGGTATATGCTTCAAACTCAACATCTTTGTACTGTTTACCAAACTCAGCAAGCATCGCCTTGATCTCTTTACTCAAAGCAATGGCATTCCCCTCTTTGGTTTTATTGATATTAATAGAAATATTTTTCTTACCGTTAAAATGAGATATCTCATTCTGCTCACTCAAACCGAAACTCACCGTTGCAATATCTCCCAACCGTACTCTTTTACCTGCGACGGTGATAAGGGTCTCTTCCAGTTTTTCAGCACTCTTCTCACCATTGATCGTAGAGATATAAAGATGACTTCCTTTTTTCTCTATTGTCCCTATGGGGAAGATGGAACTTAAAGAGCTGATAGCTCCATAAACTGCATCTTTAGGCAAAGCATACACACGAAGCCTCTCTTCATCAATCTTGATCAAGACTTCATCCTCTGCATCACCACGTATTGTAATGCCGCTAAGATCTTTATATGTGCTCAGTTTATTTTTGAGATCCTCTGCAATATCCAACAATACTTTGGTTGGCAGATTGGCAGAGATCGCTACAAGCAACAAAGGAAAATCATGAATCGATATCTTGGCAATAGGCTCATTCATATCAGCCGGCAGATCTCGTCTGGTATTGGACAAAATATCTTTTACATCTCCCAGAACAAGCTGATTGTCGCTTCCCGGTTTGATATCCGCTTTGATATAAAAAGAACCATTTTGTATTATGGTATCGATATTTTCTATTTCACTGACACTTTTCATATTATCTTCGATGGTTTTAACCACCATCTTATCAAGTACATCTGCACTGGCTCCAGGATAGCCACCTGTCACTGTGATCTGATCAAGTTCAGAAGGAGGAAAGATCTCTTTAGGGATATTTTGATAAGAGAATACAGAAAGTACCAGCATAAAAACCAATAGAATATGGTTGATGATAGGTTTATCTATAGCAAATGTAATGAATTTTCTGATCATTCATTCTCCATATCATTGATAACAAATATTGTATCAGTCACCCTGTTTTTGAATTTCAGTGCTTCCACATTTTGTTGCAATATCACTTTTTCCGCCTTAAGGGCTTCTACTTCTCTTTGCATTTTATTGACTTTTTTACTCTCATAGTAGATTTGATTACTCAAATAGATTTTGATCATTGTCAGTATCAAGACAATGGTCACTGACATCATAATCACACTGATCATACCAAAAGTAATACCGTTCGGATTAGATTTTTTCTTTTTAGCTGTCATTTTTAAATCTAAAACTTCTTAATTTTGCAGACCTGCTTCGAGGGTTTGTTTTAAGCTCCTCTTTTGATGCAGTAATGGGTTTACGTGAAAGTGCTTTACCCAGTGCATGATTTTTTCCACAGGTACAACGCATCGCCTGAGGGTCACAAATGCACGCTGTACTCCACTTCTTAAAACGGTTTTTAACCAAACGGTCTTCTAAAGAGTGAAAAGTAATGAGTGAAACCACTTCACCCTTGTAATGTTTTGCTTCTATGGCATCCAGTAAACCTTCTATCTCTCCCAGTTCATTGTTTACTTCTATACGAATGGCTTGGAACATCAAAGTTGCAGGGTGTATCTTACCGCCTGCAGGAATGACCTTTTTTGCTATCTCGCTTAAAGCTTTAGCACTTCTAATAGGCTCTTTAGCTCTTGCTTCTACTACTGCAGCAGCCAACTTACGATAAGAACGTACCTCACCATAGGCATCAAAGATATATTCTAATTTTTCTTTAGGATATTCATTGACCACTTCATAGGCACTCAAAGGTGCAGATGCATCCATACGCATATCTAAAGTTTCAGAAGTAAAAGAGAATCCACGCTCTTTTTTGTCAAGCTGTAAAGAGGAAACACCAAAGTCTGCAAGCAGTGCTGTAATAGGCGCTTCTTTTAAAGTAGGAAGTACTGTAGCAAATGTACCTTTGTAAAGCGTACTTCTATCCTTAAAAGGTTCCAGTCGTTTTTTTGAAAATGCCAAAGCCTCATCATCCCGGTCTATCCCGATATGCTTCAGGTGTGTATACCGTGCCAGGATCTCGGAACTATGCCCGGCATACCCAAGTGTACAATCAACAAAATATCCCTCAGGAATATCTTTAAAACTTTCCAACACTTCATCCAACAATACCGGTATATGGGGAGTTTCCACATGTTTCCTTTCTCTACAAAAGCGTTGTGAAACAATGCATACATGCACTCTTCACTCTTCACTCTTCACTCTTCACTCTTTTTTAGTGCTATAATACCAAAATTAGATGAAAAAGGCTCTTTTTATGGATAAACATCTTATCGATGACATCAAGCATGTTTCCTTCTCTATGTTTAACAAAAACTTCTTTGGTGTCTACCATGGTTCTATCTCTGCCAGAGTATCTGCAAGCGGGTTTATTATCAACTCAAAAGATACCATCCTGGATGAAATCACAGAAGCGTCACTTATAAGGCTTGATTGTCAGAAGAAAGACTACAGATGGGGTGAAGCCAATGCAGATGCGTTCATACACGAACACATCTACGAGACTATCCCCAATGCCAAATATGTCTGTTTCACCATGCCGCCATATGCCACCGCCTACTCTTTAAAACACGGTAAAGTATCTCCTCAGGACTACCACGGGAAAAAAGTTTTGGGTGAGGTTATTGTTTATGACCCAAAAAACATAGATGACTGGATAGAACGTGCCCCATACGAGATACCTCAGTTTTTCCAAAAACACGATACCCACCTACTCCTTATCAAAGGATACGGACTTATCTCTTATGACAGAGATATTACCGAAATGGCAAAGAAAGTCTCTATTTTGGAAAACTCGTGCAGATTGTTGGCTTTGAGTGCAAATATGTAGATTCACACCTTAGCTATTAACGTGTATAAGCTGTCTTTTTTTACTTTTCATTGACAGCGGTCAAATGATTTTTGTCGATACCTTTAACCCTGTTTATGCCTATAGGTTTATCTTGAAATTTACGTTTAAAATTTGCTGCAAAATTATGGAGAGGCTCTTGAAATATTAAGATAAAATGCTTTGGCATAAAGAACTTCAACTTTGTTTACCGTAACTACACATGTATGATTCCATACCTTCCAGCCCCTGTTATCTGTCAACAGTGCAGTAAAGCATATTTTTGTTATACTATTTCAAATACACCTCATTTATATCATCCATTGCATTTTGAAGTATGTAATGAGTAATGTAAAAAACAAAACTTCTAACATAGGATATGTGTATGAATCAAACAAAAAAACGTTTAAGTATTATCAAACTCGCTATCTCTATTACAGATATTGAAACGATACAACTTCAAATATTGAAACTTAGTCCCCTTAAAACAGATGTAAAAATCCAAGAGATCATTACCGGGCTGCAGGCAGAGAACTATGCACAAACGCAAGCACTTATCACTAAATATATTGAAACACCTACAGAAGAGATACTGCAAAGAACTTCTCAGGAAACAAAGCAACTTAAAGAAGAGGAAGAAAAAACACTTATTGAAGAGTTTGATCTTTTTATGACAACACCTGAAACGCAGGAGGAAGAGGAGAAAGAGGTATTTGATTTTAGCTCATTAGAAACTGAACATCTCCCAAGAAAAGAGCACGAGAGTATTAATTTTGATGCACTGCTGAATATTGAAGCTGAGAATATTCTGCCTAACAATGATATCGGCCATATACAAAAAGATACTTTTTTTGATGAACCGCAACAGTATGGAGAAAATATAAAGGAGAGTCATATAGATACGACACTCATACCTAAAGATACTTTTTTTGATACAGCAGAAGAGACACTTATCAGCCAAGAGGAACATAAAGAAGAAAAAGAAGAGACTATATTTTCCTCTAAAGAGAGTAGTAGAAAACCAATTCAAGAAAAACCTCTGATCACCCCATCTACAGACAATATATCATCATCATACAAAGTCATCCCGTATATAAAGCAAAAATTCAAAAATATGCATACCCAATATCCTCCAGTACAAGAGAGTGATGAAAACTTCTCCTCTGTCAATGCATGGCTATTACAAATAAGCAATGATGGCTACAATGATCAGGAAATAGAAGAGATCATTAAACATATTACAAAACTAAGTGAATCGGGGCAAAAGGCAGAAGCGGCACAACTACTTTTAATCTCCGGAGCTACAGAATCCAAATTTGCACAGTTTATACTGGCAAGAGAACTTTATAAAGGTGAAATACTTCAAAAAAATCTTCCCGAAGCTTTTACACTCATTAACCGTTTGGCCATGGATGATGACTACCCTGAAGCGATCTGTGACTTAGCACAGTTTTATGAACATGGTATCGGTATCGGCAAAAATAAGAAAAAAGCTGAAGCGCTTTACAAGGATGCTATGGACTTAGGCATCAAAAGAGCCATAAGTCATTATGAAAGATTACAAAAGACCAACAAAGGACTTTTTTCATTCCTCAAACGATAATTTTCTCGTAGGTCGGAGTGCCCCTCACCCCGACTTCTAAATTCAATATCAAATCAAAAATAAACTTTTTTCTCATCAACATTTTTATGTCGGGGTCAGGAGACCCCGACCTACAAAAAATACTCAATCAGTCAACAGTTGCCTGATTCCTTCATACGCAACCTCTATCATCCTGTCTATCTCTTCATAGGAAATAATGTAAGGGGGCATAAAGTAGATAACATGCCCAAGTGGTCTCAATAAAACTCCCTGACTTAAAGCATATTCATAGATACGTAATCCTATACGCTCTTCTGTTCTATAGCCTTTAAGTTCTACTGCACTAACCATACCTTGCTGTCTTATCTCTTTTACATTGGAAAGCAGTGAGAACTTTTCCAGTTTTTCTTTGATATAAATGCGTTTTTTCTCATTTTCACCCAATATATCATTCTGTTCAAAGATCTCTAAAGTAGCCAAAGCAGCACTGCAAGCCAAAGGGTTTCCTGTATAGCTGTGAGAATGTAAAAAAGCCTTATATTCGTTATAGTCACAGTAAAAGGCATTGTAGACTTCATCTGTTGTCATCACTACAGAAAGAGGTAAATAGCCGCCTGTAAGACCTTTGGAGAGTGTCATGAAGTCTGGTGAGATATCTGCATGATCACAGGCAAACATTTTACCCGTACGCCCAAAGCCGGTCATGATCTCATCTGCTATAAGATGTATATCATATTTTTGTGTCAATTCTCTTGCTCCGACAAGATAGGAAGCATGATACATATGCATCCCACCTGCCCCCTGAATAAGAGGTTCCAGTATCAATGCCGCTATCTCATGAGCTTTTTCCTGTAATACTTTTTCCAAAGCTTCTAAAGCCTCACTTGCTGCTGCCTCACTCTGATCTTTAGGTACAGGTACTTGTATATTGGCTATGAGTAACGGTTCATAGGTCTTCTTGTAGAGTGCTACATCTCCTACAGAAAGTGCACCTATGGTCTCACCATGATAAGAGTTTGTCAAAGAGAGAAAAAGAGGTTTACGCTTCCCGCGATTGAGATGATAATGATAACTCATCTTCAGTGCTGCCTCTACTGCACTTGAACCATTGTCAACATAAAATACTTTTGCCAATACTTGAGGTGTAATGTTGACAAGTTTATGTGCCAACTCTACTGCCGGTTCATGTGTGAAACCTGCCAAAAGTACATGTTCAAGGGTATCAAGTTGGGCTTTGATCCTGTTATTTATCATCTTATTAGTATGTCCAAAAAGATTCACCCACCAAGAGCTTACCGCATCTATGTAACTATTGCCTTCGAAATCATAAAGGTAAACTCCTTTTCCTGACTTGATAGGTACAAGAGGCAATGTTTCATGATCTTTCATTTGTGTACAAGGATGCCATATGACCTCTAAATCACGTTGCATTATTTTATTATTTTTACTAAGCATTTTATTCACTGCTCCATTTTAAATTTTATAGTCTATCTGGAAGTAGAAACTTCAGTCCTGTATAATATCTGCATCATGTTATACATAAAAGAACTTATAGATTACCCATAAATAAAAACTTCAACAAGCAAATAAATTTCAGGTGGGACTAAAGTCCTCACTTTCATAAGCTCTAACATAGTTTCTGAGGTTTCATTTACTATCTTACCACAAGTTTATTTAGGTAAAATATTGTACAAATTTTTCGATAGAAGGTAGATGAAGTATGATTAGTTGGATGCAAAAACACAATAAATACCTGGTATGGACCATCTGGGTAGCAACCATCGCATTTATAGGTGCAGGTTTTGTAGGATGGGGAAGCTATAATTTTGGTTCCAAAGCGGGTAATGTTGCAAAAGTAGGTAATATTGAAATCAAGCAATCTAAACTCAATATGGTTTACAGCAATATATACAACCAATACAATGAAATGTTACAAGGTAAACTTGATGATAAAAAAGCCAAAGAGATGGGACTGATAAAACAGGCATTTGCAACACTTGCAACACAGGCAAAAATACTGAACTTTGCCCAGGATCTTGGTATTGTTGTTTCAGATAAAGAAGTGGCAGACACACTTGAATCGATCAAAGGCTTCCAAAAAAATGGTGTATTCAATAAAGAGATCTATGCGGGGTACCTTAAAAGTCAAAGACTCAAAGCAAAGGTTTTTGAAGCAACACTGAGAGATGAGATCACAATAAACAAAACACTTGCATTACTTCAAACTGAAAGTTTACCCCTGGAAGAAGAAGCTATCTCTGCAGCAATGAATGTAGCCGATAAACTTTTGTACAAAGTACTGACACCTTCAGATGTCAATTTTACTATAGATGAAGCTAAAGTGAAAGCATATTGGGAATCACAAAAAGAGAATTTTATGACAAAAAAAGCGTATGTACTCTCTATTGTTTGGACAAAAAGTCATGATACCAATATCACAGATGATGAACTCAAAGCATTCTACGAAGCAAACAGCTTTAACTATACTGATGCCACGGGCAAACAACTTCTTTTTGATGCAGCTAAAGAAAAAGCAAGTAAAGATTTAAAACTTAAGAAAACAAAAAAAGCTGCTCAGAAAAACTATATTGCCTTTAAAAAAGGCAAGCTTGAAAGTTCTGAGGATACTACACTTACACTTGGTGATGCCAAACTAAGCAAAGAGCTTTGGGACGAAATCCGACAAAAGAGCACAGGTGACATTCTAAAGCCTAAAGTTGTCGGTGACCGATATGCTACAGTAAAGATCATCAGCATTCAGGAACCTAAAGTTATGCGTTTTGAGGAAGCAAAAAAAGAGGTAACAGCACTGTACACTCTAGAAGCAAAAAAAGAAGCTCTTTTGACACTTGCAGAGTCAACACTTAAAAATCTGAATGAAAGCAATGCAACGGTTTCAGACTTTGTTACTTTAGAGAAGCATGACAACCTAAAACCATTAAATTCACAAGAAAGTTTACAATTTTTACAAAAACTCTTTACATCATCTAAAGAAAAAGGTATTATTAGTGTATCAAATAAAGTAGTAGTTTACAATATTATGGAACAAACGCTTCTACCAATGGATGCTAATAAAACAGATTTCCTAAAAGAAACTGCCAATCAAATGAAGAAAAGAACATTTGAAACCAACTTTATAAAGATGTTAGATAAGAAATATCCTACAGAAGTTTATATGGAAGGACTTACAAATTGAGTGATACAATTTTAGCTATAGATATCGGTTCCACTAAAATATGCGCACTTATAGCTGAAATTGAAGAAGGCAAAGTCCAAATCCTAGGTCATGGTATCACCAAATCCCAGGGGATCAAGAAAGGTGCTATTACCAATATTGAACTTGCATCCAAATCTATCAAAAAAGCTATTAATGATGCAAAACGTATCGCAGGCAGCAACATCACTTCAGCAACGGTCTCCATCTCCAATGCATATGCGAAAAGCCTGAACTCTACAGGTATTGTCAATATACCTCACAAAGATATCTCTATAAAAGAGATCAACCGGGTGATGCAAACAGCACTTTATAATGCAAATGTACCTAATGAATATGAAGTCATACATGTACTTCCTTATAACTTTAGAGTAGATGATCAGGACTATATCGAAGATCCTTTTGGTATGAATGCCAGTCGTATGGAAGTTGATGTCAACATCATTATGACACAAAAATCAAATCTTTCAAATCTTAAAAAGGCTGTTCGTTCTGCGGGTGTAGAAATGGATGGTATCGTGCTGAGTGGATATGCTTCAGCTATTGCAACAATGGATACAGATGAAAAAGAACTTGGTGTTGCAGTCATCGACTTAGGAGGTCAGACAAGCAATCTTGTCATACATACAGGTAACTCTATCAGATACAATGATTTCCTCGGTGTAGGTTCAAACCACATTACCAATGACCTCTCTATGGCTCTACACACGCCACTGCAAATTGCAGAAAATGTCAAAATACGTCATGGAAACCTCATAGAAACCACTAATGAAATCATAGAGCTGCCAATCATCGGTGATGAAGAAAACCGAAATGGTGTTTCCTTGGAAATCGTACACAGTGTCATCTTCTCCCGCGTTGAAGAAGCATTGATGATATTGGCAAAGTCTCTTGAGAAATCTGCACTTAAAGAACAAATAGGTGCCGGCATTATCCTTACGGGAGGGATGACAAAGCTAAAAGGTATCAGAGAATTGGCACAATCAATTTTTCCTGCTATGCCTGTACGTATCGCTCAACCAAGTGATATTGATGGTCTTTTTGATGAACTTAAAGATCCTGCATTTTCAACAGTTATTGGGTTACTCCTTTATAAAGCCGGTGAGCATACACAATATGAAATTAATTTTCAACAAGAGTTGTTGCACTCTAAAACAGGCTATGAAGACAACCTCAATGATATAAAAATAGGAAATACCGTCAATGAGGTGGAAGAGAGTAAAAAGCCAAAAGAAGAGAAAAAACAAAAAAGTGAATCTGATGAACTTTCATCAATTTCATTTGATGACCTTCCTGATATCGGGAACGAGAACAGTAATCCATTTAAAAAGTTTGCCAACTGGGCCAAACAGCTTTTTTAAATAGAGAGCATATTTAAACACATCATAAAAGGGGGAAAATATGGAAGAGTTTGAAATCGACATCGTTGAAACAAAATGTAATACAAATGGTGCAAAAATAAAAGCAATCGGTGTAGGTGGTGGTGGTGGTAACATGATCAACCACATGATCAATGAGGGGATCAACAATATTGATCTTATCGTTGCCAATACAGATTCACAAGCATTAGAGTCATCGCTTGCTCCGTACAAAATGCAACTGGGCATCAATGCAACAAGAGGTCTTGGAGCAGGTATGATTCCGGAAAAAGGCAGAGAAGCCGCTTTAGAGAGTTTTGAAGACATCAAATCTATGCTTGAGGGTTCTGACATCGTATTTATCTCTGCCGGTCTTGGCGGAGGTACAGGTACAGGTGCTGCACCTATCATTGCACAAGCAGCTAAAGAGATAGGAGCCTTGACTGTTTCTATCGTAACAAGTCCTTTTAAATTTGAAGGTAGGAAAAGAACAAAACTTGCAAAAGAAGGTTTAGAAGAACTCAAAAGAGAGAGTGATTCGATCATCGTTGTTCCAAATGAAAAACTTCTTTCTATCGTTGAAAAAAATCTTGGTATCAAAGAGAGCTTCAGAATGGTAGATGACATTCTTGCTCAAGCAGTTGGCGGTATCTCAAAAGTCATTCTTTCTCATGGGGAAAATGATATCAACCTAGACTTTGCTGATGTAAAAACAGTAATGGGCCATAGAGGTCTTGCTCTTATGGGTGCAGGATACAGTACAGGTACCAATGCAGCGTATGATGCGGCAAAAGCAGCTATTGAGTCACCACTTCTTGACAATATCTCTATTGATGGTGCGATGGGTGTACTAGTGCACTTTGATATTCATCCTGATTATCCTATTATGGAAATCGGTGAAGCTATGAGTATCGTTGAAGAGAGTGCTGATGAAGATGCATCTGTTATCTTCGGTACAACTACCAATCCAAATATGGATATTGATGAAGTGAGAATTACTATTGTTGCAACCGGGTTTGAGGACAAGAATGCTATTGCTGAACCAACAGTGAAAAAACAAGAGTCACTTCTAAGTACAAGCACTACCAATATCAATACCATTAGATCTGCAAATAAAATGGTTGTAGGCGGATACAATGGTGACAATGAGGATATTTTGGATGTTCCAACATTCCTTAGAAAACAAATGGACTAAACAAACCTTTTTTATGATTTAAACAGAGAAACTCTTCCTTCTCTGTTTTCCCCTATCTTTAAATAACTTTTCCTCCCTTACTATTAACCATTTTTTGCTATGATTACTCAAATTTTTGTTTAGGAAAAAACAACTATGAAATATATTAAAAAATTCTCAACTATAGCTACTGCAACTGGACTTGGTGCACTACTTGCTACAGGTATAACCGGGTGTACCGGCAACAGTCAACAACAGCAAGAAGAAGCACAGGCCAAAGGTGCTTTTGTCATCATTGAAGAGACTACACCTGGTAGATACCAGATTAAAGATGAGTTTCCGGCAGATGAAACACGTATCGTACTTAAAAAGCTGGATGGGACAGAAAAAGTACTCACCAAACCTGAGTTAGATGCGCTTATTAAAGAGGAGGCTGCCAAAATAGACAACGGCACTTCCAACCTTACAAAAGAACAAAATGCCCAAGTATCACAACAGGGTGGTATGGGTTTAGGTGAGACTATCCTGGCAAGTGCTGCCGGGTATATGCTTGGAGCATGGATAGGAAGTAAGCTTTTTGGAAACCAAAACTATCAAAACAACCGTAAAGCAGGATACAAATCTCCATCCACCTACACTAAAAGCAAGAACAGTTTTAATAAAGCAAGAACAAGCAGCAGTACTAAAAGAAGCGGTTTCTTCGGCGGAAAGAAAAGTACTTCAAGAAGCGGTGGCTTCTTTGGTGGTTAAGCAATGTTAACTTTACAAAAAACAACCCCTCTTGATACAAATTATCTTGAATCTTTAGGTTTTGTGTGGCATACAGACAGCGATGAGACAAGCTATATCTCTGATGAGCTTGTTGTCATCTCTGAATCTGAGGCAGAAGCATACTATGAAGCGACCAATGAACTCTATGATATGTATATTGAAGCAGCAGAACATGTAGTAGAAAATAACCTATTCCATGAGATAGGCATCCCTTTTAACCTTGTAGATGTTATCAAAGAATCATGGGAAAATGATGTCCATTGGCATCTTTATGGACGTTTTGACCTTGCTGGAGGCATCGATGGTAAGCCCATTAAACTTTTGGAGTTTAATGCTGACACGCCAACAGCACTTTTTGAGACGGCTATCATCCAGTGGGCAATACTCAAGCAAAACGACTTAGAAGAAGAGAGTCAGTTCAACTCTCTCTACGAAGCTCTTGTTGACAATTTCAAAAGACTTGTCACCCTTGAACAGGATGTCTCTGCTTTTGAAGAGCGTTATGATGGCTGGAAGTTTCTTTTTACCTCTATACGTGGAAATTCCGAAGAGGAAAATACTGTCAGACTCCTGCAACATATCGCAACCGAAGCAGGATTTGAAACCGAGTTCGCGTATATCGATGATATAGAGTTCTCCACTGAAGAGGGCATCAGTTATAATGATGAGACGTATGAACTTTGGTTTAAACTCATCCCTTGGGAAGACATAGCCCTGGAAGAGTCTGACTTGGCCATGTTGCTAACAAACATCATCAAAAACCAAAAAGCCATCATCTTCAATCCAGCCTACACCCTGCTCTTTCAAAGTAAAGGCTTACTCAAAATCCTATGGGACTTATATCCAAACCATCCTCTTCTACTCGAAACTTCTTTTGAACCGTTAGAGGGGCAAAAACAAGTCAAGAAACCTGTATTTGGCAGAGAAGGGGGAAGTATAAGTATCTTAGATGAAGATGCTAATGAGTTAGAAAACATAGCCGGTGACTACGACAGCCATAAAATGGTTTACCAAGCTTACACAGAGCTACCAACAGATAAACAAGGCAACAGCTATCAGGCAGGTATTTTTTATGCCTATGAAGCCTGTGGACTCGGGTTTAGAAAAGGTGGAAAGATATTGGATAATATGTCTAAGTTTGTGGGACATGTTGTTAGATAAAGAATCATAACTATTCCACTCTTGTTCCATATCTCCCGATATGGAACATACACCACATTTAAATAATAAAATCACTTGACATCAATTCGTTATAATATTGTATATGCATTCCCACGCAAAGCATGGGAACGAAAGTTTCTCCTGTAGGTCGGGATGTCCCCACCCCGACTTTTAAAATTTGATATGCAAAATAAACATTTTCTTTATTACAAGCTCATGTCGGGGTGGGGACATCCCGACCTACGGCTCCATCGCAGCCTCACACTCCACCTGTACAATCTCCACCTCATCCAAATCTATCCTGGCAGCTGTAAGCTTCCCACCCCATAAACACCCTGTATCAAGAGCCATGACATATTCATCTTGATAAAATCCAAGTGTTGACCAGTGTCCAAAGATGATCTTTAGGTCTATCTCTTTTCTATTTTTGCATTCAAACCAGGGCTTTATTCCTTTTTCTCTTAATGCATCTGTAGGAGCACCTTTTTGTTCAAAGTCCAGTCTATGGTCTTTATAGCAAAAGCGCATGCGTGTAAAGGCACTTACAATGTAACGATCAATATCTATCTTGCTAGAGTCTCTGTTGAAACGGTTTATACCACTTTTAAACATCTTTTCAAGCCATACTTTTGCATGGTCACTTTGCAGTTTCTCCTCTATTCTCCTTGCGTAACAGATCGCCATACCCAGATCAAACTCCGGAGAGATACCTGCATGTGCCATACAATATCCCAGTGTATAGTCCACATGCAGGAATTTTTGCTTCCTAAGCCATTCTATAAGCTCTTTTGCTCTAGGTGACTGAAGTATAGGGTCTATGGTCGGATTGCTCTTTTTGATACCGTAATAGGCCGCTATAAGAGTAATATCATGATTCCCAAGAACAATCTCTACACTCTCCTTAATACTATAAAGATACTCAAGGACTTCAAGAGAATTATTTCCACGATTGACCAGATCTCCTGCTAACCACAATTTATCTTTGGTTGCATCAAAATTAATTTTTGTAAGTAACTGTTGTAACGCATCATTACATCCTTGTATATCACCTATAGCCCAAACACTCATCTGGATACTCCAAATGCAGTGATGAGTGATGAGTGATGAGTGATGAGTGTCTGTCTGCATTGCTCTGCAATGCCTTTATTGAATAAAAAAGAGGTCATAGTGAATGACCTTGAAAGCGAAGCGATTGTCCTCGTTCCTGCGGGATTGCATCGAGATCTATGACGATTTTTGCCTACTTTTTCTCTTGTGAAGCGAAGCGGTGACGAAGTCATCACTCTCTTTGAGAAAAAAGTAGATAAAAGACTTTGAACTTTTAACACAGTATATATCTTCATATAATCTCTCATATCAACTTCTCTGTATAAATTTCAACCTTTTTTTCAAAATTCATTTTAGCATAAGCAGATGAAGGTGAAGGAAGATAGACAGTCTCGATCTCCAAGTGTGAAAAGTGTGTTTTAAATAATGCTTCGGCTTTTTTGCCTGTAAAAGCCAGTTTTTTGATACTGGGATGTGCTTTCAGAAATGCTCCGATATCATTCACCTCTTCCTCTTCCAGCGAACTGTCCAGAGAATTTTCCCTGCTGCAAACTTTTATCATATCCCAAAGCCCGAATTTACACTCTTTAAGTAACCAGAGTTTTTGGTCACGATTGTTGACAGGGTAAGTAGTCACCGCTTCAAGGATCTTCCAAAACTGGTTACGAGGGTGAGCGTAGTAGAAATTCTTTTCAAAAGATTGGATACTCGGGAAAGAGCCAAGTATGAGAATCTCTGTATCTTTATAGACGATGGGTTTAAATGGATGTTCTAATATTTCACTATTCATACTAATTCCTCCTAATAATCACACACAATCATCTATTTACATGCCTTTTGCATATTACGAACTATCAATACAAGCAAAGCCAATGAAAATATCTTAAAATTGATCTCACTGCCTTTATGCGTATTGATAAATGCTTCACTCTGTGTCATTGCCTCACCTGCCATTTGCATCGTAAGAATATCTGGGATATAGTACTGTGAAAAAAGCAAGCCAGTAGCAAATACAAAAAATGTAGCTACTTGTGTAATAGTATCTCTCTCAAACTTTTTATACTTATACCCTTCATACAGTGCTATGGCAACAAGGACTACATTCACAAGATAAGAAAGTTTTACAAAATTCTGCGTCATGATAAGTCCTTCCTGATAATGACTCAAAACCTCTGATCCCAACCATACCTCTGTATGAAATGTTACAGGTGCTACGACAATACCTGCAAAAAGCCCTGCACCCAGTGTTGCTCCCAGAAGTATAAGATATGCGATCGTTGCTATTCTGAAATTTTTCTTCATTTTATATTCCTTCTTGTATATCATGGTCGGCTAAAACCAACCCTACGTAAATTGAATTACAAAACCTCTATCGAATCCAGCTAGGTCTTTATAAAATTCAATGGATTCTACCCCAACTTCATTAACAAATTCTGAAATTGGCTCTTTTTGGTCATAGCCCATCTCACAAGCCAACCACTTAATACCTCTGGCTTTCACATCCAAAATGATCTGTTTAAGCAGTTCATCCCCCACTTTTCCGCCAAAGAGCGCTTCTTTGGGTTCATAATCCACCACATTGGATTCAAGTACACAATCCTCTGCAATATAAGGAGGATTGGAAACAACAAGTTCTATCGTTTCAGGAACATTATCTATCAGATTGGACTTACGAAGCTCTATCTGCCCAGTTAATCCAAAGGCAGCTATATTTTTTCCGGCCACCTTTAATGGTGTATCACAAATATCTGTAGCAATAACACGAAGTTCAGGAAACTTTCGAGCCAACACGATGGAAATAGCCCCTGAACCTACCCCTATCTCAGCAATACGTGTGATCTTCTCTTTTTCAATGATCTTAGAAACCAAGTCTATCAGTATCTCAGTTTCAGGACGGGGGATAAGCACACCCTCTTCTACCTCCAGATGAATATCATAAAAACTGGCAGATCCCACTATATATTCATAAGGTTCATTTGCAGCTCTTCTCTGGATAAGCTTTTTGTATGCTTCCATATCTTCAACACTCTCATTTTCATGGATGAGCAGATACGTACGCTCTTTTTTTAAATGATAAGCCAAAAATAACTCAGCTTCAAATTGTGGGCGTTCACAACTCTCACTAAGCTCTTCTCTTGCCCAGGATAATGCTTCTTTAATGGTCAATGCCTTCATGGCTTCATTCTCTCCGTTCATTCCGACCATTCCGGTTCCGAAGCTAAGATCGTGAAACTTTTCACCATCTTTTAACGCTTCTCATCCATATAGGTAAAGATACCATCACTTGGTAAAGTTGGCTCTGCTGCTTTCTCTTCTTCAGTAGTGGTAGTTGTTGCATCATAGCCCAATTCTTTCAATCTCTCCAGCACAGGTGGATGTGTATGGTAGAAAAATATGACCAGAGGGTGTGACTTTGGGAAAGCTTTGTTTTCAGTGATGAGTTTTAAAAGTGCTGAAACAAGATTTTCTTTTCCACCCATTTTTGAACCAAACTTATCTGCAGCATATTCATTATGACGGCTGACATAACTCATAAATGGTGTAAAGACAAAACTCAACAACGGCAAAAGAAGCATCAACATCGCTATTTTTACACCTGCTTCAGGTACAACACCCATTTGTGTGAACAGTGCATCCGGCAAATGTCCAAAAAGATAAAAAGCGATAAAAAGAAGTAAACCCATCAAAGTGATATTTTTCCAAATATCTCCATGGGAGAAATGTCCCAACTCATGTCCAAGAACCGCCAAAAGTTCTTTCTTGTTCAGTTTTTCAATCAGCGTATCGAAAAGTACCACTCTTTTGCTCTTTCCAAGACCACCAAAAAAAGCATTCAGGCGACTGTCACGTTTACTGGCATCCATTACAAAAATACCGTCACTTTTAAGTCCTGCCTGTTTCATAAGCGTAATGATGGCATCTTTCAGTTCTCCCTCTTCCAAAGGAGAGAACTTGTTGAAAAGACTCATAAAGAACGGTGCCAGAACATTTGCCATCACTGCTATAGCGAACATGAGTACAAATCCCCATAACCACCACATTTCATACTGACTGATGATCCAGGAAAGAAGTGCGAATACAGCTCCACCCAGTACAACAAACAGTGCCGCTGCTTTCAGCGCATCAAGTATAAACATCTTCAATGTCATTTTATTGAATCCGAACGCTTCATCTATCTTAAATGTCTGATAGAGTTGAAATGGAAGTCCCACGATATAATTGACAGTTACAAAACCAAACAGAAAAAGTACAGCCTGCATAATACTGCCTTCTACCTGGACCAGGGAACCAAGCCAGGCAAATCCGGCAAAGACCCACCATATGAATATCAGATAATCCACAAAATGTTCGATCATGGCAAGCTTCTCTTTTGCTACAGCATAATTTGCCGCTACCATGTATTTGCCTGCTGCCATAAGTACAGGGTCTTTTCTTTTTTCCTGGTTGATATAGCCTATCTGCATCACAGAGATATAGAGTCTCATAAAAGTATAAAGAGAGTAAAAGATAATGATGATTTCTAACATATATTTTCCTGTTTTAAAGTCTTTTTGGTGAAAATCCAGAAATATTCGAATAGAGAATAAGTATTTTCCATTTGCATATGGGGAAATATATCATGATGAACTTTAGCAAGCCTTAAAATCCACTCTCTTTGCTATAATTACAACAATTATTTTGAAGGAACGATCGTGGCACTTGTAGACCTCTTTAACATCAAAAAACAGTATGACATTAAATTACTTCTTAATGATGTGGATTTTCACCTCAATGAGGGGGAGCGTATCGCCATTGTGGGGCAAAACGGGTGTGGAAAATCTACCCTTATGAAAATAGCCCTTGGGAGTGAAGAACCTACGGAGGGTAAACGTGTTGTCAATAGTAGCATACAGATCGAAATGCTGGCACAACAGCCTCACTTTGATGCAACACTTACAGTAAGAGATGCCATATTAAACGAACTTACAGAACTTCGAACCGCACAAGAGGCACATGCAAAACTAAGCAACCAAGTTGCCCAAAATTTTGAAAATAAAGAACTTTTGGCTAAGCTTGAGGATATCTCATCTTTTCTAGACCATCACAATGCATGGAATCTTGATGACAAAATAGAGCGTATTTTACAAGAGTTTAAGCTCAAAGAGTACGAAAACCGTTTGGTCATCTCACTCTCAGGCGGAGAGCAGCGTCGTGCGGCTTTGGCTTCACTGGTACTGAAAAAACCTGATGTACTCCTGCTTGATGAACCAACCAACCACCTCGATGTCTATATGGTGGAGTTCTTGGAAGAGATTCTACTTAAAGAGAAGTTCACCCTGCTTTTCATCTCACATGACAGACACTTCATTGATACCATAGCAACACGTGTCATAGAAGTAGAGAACCAACAGCTTGTCTCTTATAAAGGCGGTTACCGTGACTATCTTGTACAAAAAGAGGAGCGTATGAAATCTCTGGCTAAAAGCCATGATACTCTGCTTAAACTCCTTAAAAGAGAGGAAGAGTGGCTGGGTAAGAGTGTACGTGCCAGAGAGAAGCGTAACCAGGGGCGTAAAGCAAGGGTCTTTGAACTGCGGGAACAAGCCAGGAAAAATCCTACACTCATACGTAAAATGCAAGTAGAGTTAGAACGTGAAAAACGCAGTTGGAAAGGTGAAAAGGGACTAAGTAAACGTAAAATGCTTTTTGATGTAGAGAACTTACACTACACCATTGCAGGCAAAAACCTCATAGAAGGTCTCTCTACCCGTATCCTGCAACGTGACAAGATAGCTATTGTAGGAATCAACGGTGCAGGAAAATCGACCCTGCTTAAACTGCTTCTTGGGCGTCTGAAACCAGATAGCGGCAGCATCAAAAAGGGTGACTTCTCCATAGGTTACTTCGATCAGCATAGAGAGATGCTCAATGATGAGCATACCCTCATAGAAACCTTTTGTCCCAATGGTGGAGACCATGTAGATGTGCAAGGGTCACACATGCATGTCTATGCCTACCTCAAGACCTTTCTCTTTCCAGAAGAGTATATGACCAAAAAAGTAGGGCAACTCAGTGGTGGAGAGAAAAACCGCGTCGCTTTGGCACTGCTTTTTACCAAAAATGTGGAGTGTCTCATTCTCGATGAGCCTACCAATGATTTAGATATTCAAACTATTACCATCTTGGAAGATAAGCTTATCACCTTTCAAGGAGCACTTATATTTGTTTCTCATGATAGATACTTCATAGACAAAATAGCCTCTAAACTCTTCATCTTTAAAGGCAATGGTGTGGTAGAGGAGTCTTATCAGAGCTATACTGAATATCTGGAAATAGAAAAAGAGATGAAAGATCTGGAATCTTTAGAAAAAGAGGTCCACAGCACTGCAAAAAAAGAAGAGAAAACAAAAGAGAAAAAACAGACGAAACTGAGTTACAAAGAACAGCAGGATTTTGATAAATTACCTGATGAAATAGAGGCACTGGAAGAAGAGATAGAGCAACTCAACCTCTGTCTGGCAAATCCGGAATGCTATCAGGAAAAAGGGTTGAATGTCATCAGCGAAGAGCTGGCTCTGCTCGAAAAGAAGTATGAAGAGAAAAGTGACAGGTATCTTGAGGTGTTGGAGATTTTTGAATCTCTTTAATTACCAGTAGATCACTACACTGCGTCTTCCCCAGCGTAATGCTTTTCTTCTGTTCGTACCCATATAGATATCAATTCGTTTTTTATAACGTTTATTCATTTTATCTCTTACTCTGTAAATACCCGGTAATCCGCCTATTCTTACTTTTGTACCGTTACGCATACCATATCTTGTCAACATGTCTCTGGAAACAGCAATGATCTTCATGCCCGGACGTAAACGGTTGTTCCATGCAGCCAGGAACGGTGTTTTATCGGTCTGTGCTCTATGTGAGCTGTAAGCTGTTGCTGTAACACGAAGCTTTCGTTTGCCAAAACCTCGAATCATTTTTCTTTTTTTACCGGCTGCTATTTTCTTTCGTTTAGCTTCAGCCTTCTTTTTTCTCTTTATCTCTGCTATCTTGTAAGGTAAAGGCAGTAAAAGTGTTGTTCCGACACGTATAGTGGTATTACTTTTAATACGGTTGAATTTAGCTAATTCTTTAGGTGCAAGATTAAATTTATTAGCAATGGAAATCAGCGTATCTCCTTCCTTAACCTTATACTCTGCATTAGCCAGAGCATCAATCATATTTTGACTATAGGGGATAGTTAACTTTTTTCCTATTCGAAGCGCTGATTTCTTTTTTAGATTATTCAGGGTTATCAATGCATTTGTTTTCATGTTGAATTTCGCAGCAATAGTACTTAAAGTGTCACCTTTTTTAACTACATATAAACCTTGCTTTTTGCGTTTTTTTTCTAACTCTTTTTTCTTTATTTCTTCTGTAAGCCTTAATGCTTCAAGTCTCTTTTTTTCTTTTTTTTCTTTAAGTTCTTGTAGTTTTTCCAGAAGTGCTTTTCTTCTCAGCCTGATCTTTTCTATACGTGTATATATTTTTTGTTTTTTTGTTTTTTCTAAAGGTGTTTCTTCTGTCCCTTTAAAACGGATTGAATCTTCAACTTTTACATATTTTTCAATCATATCTGCAACTGAAACAACTTTAATTGAGGCTCTCTTCTTAGGTATAGGGAGTGTTTTAACTACTATTAACTTTTTTCTATCAAGGTCATATTTGATCTCTTTTGCTTTTATAAATCTTGCACTGTAAGGATTGCACTCTGTTGTTCCCGGTGTAGCAATCCTGCAGTCTACTACCTTTGCACTTGCAATTCCAAACATAATAAATGGTACGATAAACAAAGTTAAATAGTTTTTAGACATCATGTTTTACCAAACTACAAAAAGTTTAACATCTCTCTTTTGATAGATTCTTTATCTACAAGCACCGTATGTATAATTGGTTTGCTAAATAGACCATTAATCATAGGAGGCACAGAAACATTTGCATGTTCACTTACCCATTGAAGAGCTTCAATATCACCCTCCACCTCATGTCCTAGTGCTTTAGCTACAGTGGTACTGAATTTAGTCCACTCTGCCGTCGAATAGATCACAGTAGGAAGTTTTTCGTCTCTGAGTGTTTCATATGCTTTCATACAAGTTGCTGTATGTGGGTCCATAATGTAACCTTTTTTTGCATACTTACCTATTACGGCTTCACATGCTTCATCATCAGAGAATGATGCATCAAAATCTTCACGAAGCAGTGCAAGTTCATCCGAAGTAAGTTGATACTTACCTTCACTCTCTAATGCTTCCATCAGTTCTTTTGTACGTACTGCACCAAACTTATCGAACATAATACGCTCAACATTTGAACTTTTCAAAATATCCATCGCAGGAGACTCCGTTTGTATAAGTTCTCTTGTTGTTAGATCATATGCCCCATTAGTGATCCAGTCTGTCAAAATATTATTGATATTTGAAGAGATAAGGATTTTTTCTATAGGAAGTCCTGCTCTTTTCGCATAATAAGCACCTAAAGCATTACCAAAGTTACCACTTGGTACCACAAGATAGATCTTCTCACCCATCTTGATATTCTCTTTTCTTACCAATTCTAAATAAGAGTGAATATGGTAAATGATCTGGAAAATAATACGTCCAAAGTTTACAGAATTTGCTGCTGAAAGCTTAATGCCACGCTCTTTAAGCTCTGATTTGAAATCTTCAGATGCAAGAAGATCTTTAAGCGTATTTTGCGTGTCATCAAAATCACCCTTCACACCAATTACTTTAAGATTGGCACCATCTTCTGTAACCATTTGTAGTCTCTGCACATCCGATGTACCACCATCAGGATAAAGGCAGGCTACTTTTACACCCTCTTGATTTTTAAATGTCTCCAATGTTGCAGGACCGGTATCACCACTGGTTGCTGCCATTATAAGATACTTTTCACCTCTTTTTTGTGCCAATTTACTGAGTACATAACCAAAAGGTTGTAACGCCATATCTTTAAATGCACGGGTAGGACCGTGGTAGAGTTCACTTACAAAACAATCCTCTTCTATCTGTGAAAGGGGAACAGGGTTTGAAGGGTCATCAAAAGCATCATATCTCTTTAATGCTTCTTCCAACACTTCTGTTTCGATATCTATACCAAATGCTTGTAAAAAATCCAATGCCAAGGTTTTATAGTGACTAGAGAGATGTCCCTCTAAAAAATCTTTATCTAAATTTGGAAGTTTCTCCGGAACATAAAGTCCGCCAAAACTGGCACTTGGGCTAAGTATTGCTTCTGAAAATGGCACAGATGAAGGTTTTTGTCCATCATTTCCCCGTGTCTCAATAAATTGCATTTATCATCCTAATATAAGTTATATTTCTTATAATTATAGCCAAATAAGCTAAGGGCTACTGTTTACGCAACTTAATCATATAAAAATTTTTAGATCTGCTGTAACTGTCACTCTCATCTACAACAACGATATTTCCATCAGCAGCAGAGGAGACAGTTCCCCTCCCCTTTATATTTTTAACATTTCCCAGCCCTGATAATTACATTATATTCATTAAATTACAAAAGAGCCAATTTATGTAAAATTTTCATTTTTTCCTTTGACAAACGCTATAAATGTATTTGCATCCATCGGTTTTGCAAAGTAATATCCCTGTCCGATATCACATCCATTCTCTCTAAGGAATGCCTCCTGCAGTTCATTTTCGATACCTTCTGCTATAACCTGATATCCTAAACTCTTGGAAAGTGCAATGATTGCTTTAGATACTTCGGCATCATGTATATCTGCTGGCAAATCCATCACAAATGATTTATCGATCTTAATTGTATCAAGTGGCAAACTTTTCATATAACTCATAGAAGAGCATCCTGTACCAAAATCATCTATTGATATTCGACATCCTATTCCTCGGAAATCCTCAAGAATAGTAAGATTTGTGGTCGAATACTCCATAATAAAACGTTCAGTTATCTCAATTTCTATATTTTTGGGGGAAATACCCACCTTTGCAATAATCTTTTTGAAGTTTTCAAACATATCTTTCTGTCTAAACTGTATACTGGAAATATTGATAGCTACACTCTCAATATTCAACTCCTGTTCTTTCCAATGCATATATTCTCTACACGCTTCTTCAAAGACAAAATACCCTATATCAATGATAATTCCCATCTCTTCTGCCACAGAGATAAATGAGTCGGGAGGGACCTGCCCAAGATGGGGATTATACCATCATACAAGTGCCTCTGCTCCAGATACTTTGCCGCTTTTCAAATCATACTGTGGCTGATAATGAACATAAAGTTCTTTCTTCTCCAAAGCATTCTTCAATTCCTGTTCAAGATCCAGACGCATCTGTATATCAATAGAGAGCTGCTCCGTATAAAATTCATATCTATCCTTACCCTTATCTTTGGCATAATACATCGCAAAATCTGCATGCTTGACAATCTCATTTTTGTCATCCCCGTCATTAGGGTAAAAAGCAACACCGATACTTGCTATTGTATTGAGATGATAGTCCTGTACCCTGATAGGTTCTCTGATAACTGAGAGTATCTGCGATGCCGTCGTGCCGGCATCTTTTTTCTCTTTTACAGGATTAAGGATCACAACAAATTCATCTCCCCCTATGTGTGCAAGCAGATCATTTTTTCCCAGTACCTTCTTGATACGTTCCGAAAGTTCGATAAGCATCCCGTCTCCAACATAATGTCCCAATGTATCATTGATCACTTTAAATCGATCCAAATCAATAAAGAGAATAGCAACCTTCTCCCTGCTCATTTTTGCCAATTCCAATATATCTACAATTTGCCTTTCAAAATGTGCACGATTAGGCAGCTGTGTCAAACTGTCATGATAAGCAAGATAATCTGCTTTCTCTTCCATTTCAATAATCTCTTCCAAATTGGTATAGATCGCAATAAAATTTTGGATCTCATCGTTCTTGTCTCTCACAATGGAGACTGTTAACCAAATAGGAAGGACTTTACCATTTTTGGTCTTCGTATGCACCTTTCCTGACCAACGGTCTTTTGTCAGTAATTGGTTCCACATTTTTCTATAAAAAACACTGTCTTTCTTCAAAGTACTGATGATTATTGACTCATGCCCAAAAAGCTCTTCTTTGCTATAACCGAACATTTGTATAAATGCAGGATTGACAGAAAGGATCTTGTTGTCTTTGTCTGTAATAATAATACCATCGCCTATCATTTCATAAACAGCAGCTGATTGTTTCAAACGCTGTTGTTGTTTGATATAATCCGTAATATCCAATTTGATAGCAAGATACTGTACCAGTTCATCATCCACAATAATAGGAGCTTTTTCATAGAGCAAAGAACCATCTTTGCTCTTATTGATAAACTCTCCTTGCCACTTTTCACCACGATCAAGGATCTCATTCATATTTTGATAGAATTCATCACCCTTAAGTCCGGACTTGAACATACCTGGTTTTTTTCCGATCACCTCTTCTTTCTTATAGCCGGTATGCTGTTCAAAAGCTTCATTTACATATTCAATCTCACGATTTTTATCTGTCATCAAGACAATATTGTCACTATTCTCTATGGCGTAACGAAAGGCTAACAATTCACGTGTGTTCTTACGCATACGCCGATAATTGAACATAAGAATGATCAAGATCAAAAAAAAGCAAAGATAAAAAAACTAAGAGCAATCATTTTGTGTTCATAGCGGTTACTATCATAAGATGCTGTTAAATCAAGCATCATATTCTCAATCGCATTGAAAAGTTTAATCTCTTTGTTTTGAAGCAAATTCTTCTTGATCGCTTTAATATCAGATAAAAACTATTTACTATGTTGATAAAAATAAGAAAATATTTGATGCTCTTTACTGTAACTCTTCAACGTATTCATGTCTATACTGAGTTTTCTTTGATCGTATGGAAGGTCCATTAAAATCTGACCTATGATAAAGAAAATGTGATCAAGCAACTCTTGCTTTTTTCTATCTTCCACACGCATATCATAGAGATAGTAGATAGAGTTTGTAACCCTTGAATTGAGTATTTTAAAATTTTCAAGCAGATGCAATTTTTGTTTATACATACTCTCTATACCTTCAAGTTCTTTATAAATATGCTCACCAAACTCTTATTTAAGATCACTCTTTTTAAGAAGATCTATACTCTCTTCAACCTCTCTTGATACACGACTTGTTTCATCATAATCGATATATCGGTACGCTCTTAGAAAAAATTTTGCAATTGATGATCCAAACTGATTATTCTTTCAAGTTTTTGATGATAACGGTTGTAGTTTTTGATATCTCCATCAATTTTTAGCAAATAGAGAAAAAGGAATGAGAGGATCAGTGCAAAGCATACAAGTAGTAATGAGAATTTATCTATCCTCCTTGTCCAAAAGCTTTTAGTCTGAATCATTATTTTGATCTCACGATTTCAGGAACTTCACCTGTCAAAGATTTAAGAAATGCAACAATAGCATCCGTCTCTCCAGGCTCCATATATCGTCCTAGCTGATGTTCAGTCATGAACTCAACAGCATCTTTTAATGTACTCATGCGCCCATCATGCATGTAGGGGGCGATCAAAGCAATATTTCTTAAAGAAGGTACCTTGAATACATATTTGTCCTCTTCACGTTTCGTGATGTTATATCGTCCCAAGCTACTACTATTTACATCTTTATAGATACCAAATTTATTGTAAAGATTTCCTCCGATATTTACCCCATGATGACAAATAACACACCCTTTAGATACAAAAAGAAGATATCCCTCTTTGGCTTTTTGACTTATAGCCTTGTTATCTCCTTTTAGATATTTGTCAAAAGGGGAATTCGGGATAATCAATACTTTCTCAAATTCAGCAATCGCATCGACTATATTCTCTGAAGTAATACCATCTGGATAAATATCTGTAAACTGCTGAAGATATATTTTATTTTTTTTGAGTGTCTCAGTTACAGCAGCTATGCTATAACCCATTTCCACTGGATTATCAATAGGACCATATACCTGTTCTTTCAAGTCTTTAGCGCGACCATCCCAGAATTGACGAAAATTAAAAACAGCATTATATACCGTAGGAGAATTGATATTCCCCTTCTGCCCCGGATACCAAAAGAGAACTTCAAACCATCATCTCCACCATTTTGAAGATCATGACAGGTCGCACAGGATATAGTACCATCTTTAGAAAGAACAGGATCAAAAAAGAGCTTCTTTCCTAGTTGAACTTTCTTTTTATCTACTTTTATTTCATCGGGAATCGGCTTAATGAGAGCACTGAAAAGTATTGTAGTAAAACAAATAACACATATAGTTAATCCAACTATCCTTTTCATACTCCCCCTTATTTACTATTTTAAAGTTCGATACAAGTCCCCACTCCTGAACTAGTCAATATTTCAAGAAGCAACGAATGCTCCACACGACCATCGATGATATGTGCTTTTTTTACACCACCACGTAAAGCTTCTATACATGCATCTACTTTTGGTACCATACCACCACTTATCGTACCATCTTGCTTCAATGCTTCTGTCTTTGCTATATCAAGATTGGTAATGAGTTTCATCTCTTTATCTAACACACCTGCCGTATCTGTTAAAAAGAGTACTTTTCTCGCTTCAAGTGCTACGGCTATCTGGCTGGCTGCAAGATCAGCATTAATATTAAACCCTGGGTGCCCTACACTGCTACTAGAAGCGATAGGAGCAATGACCGGTACAAATCCATCTTCAATAATATTATCTACGATCTCAGGGTTGACATTCTCTATGATTCCTGTGTATCCAAAGTTTTCAAAATCTTTAGGACGAGCTTCAAGGAATTTGGCATCTTTACCAGAAATACCGATTGCTTTGCCTCCGTGATTGTTCAGCAGTGAGACGATCTCTTTGTTGATCTCTCCACTTAATACCATCTCAGCGATACGCATTACCTCTTTGGTTGTCACACGCTGTCCATCTACAAATTTTGTCTCAACCCCAAGGTTTGCCAAAAGATCTGTAATACTTTTACCCCCGCCATGCACGATGATCGGCTTCATACCTACAAGGTGTAAAAGGACGATATCCTGTGCAAACTGTTCTTTGAGGTTATCACTGGTTTGCGCTGAACCGCCATACTTAATGACTATCTTTTCGTTGGCAAATTTTTTGATAAACGGGAGTGCATCAAGGAGTGTCTTGACTACATCTATTTTACTTTTCATCTTATGGGTTCCTTCATCTTGTTCCAGCTCTCCTGAGGTAGAACGAGTCATAATTTTTTATGTAATTTTCTACTTGAGTAAAAATCTCATTTTTAATCTCTAATTTTAACTTCATTTTTGAGAGGGGTAACTTAAAGCCTTGCATCTTCACAGCATCTTTTTGGGTCACCAGTAAACTTGTTGCAGAATTTTCCTCTAAAAGTGCAGCCAATACTTTCTCATCAAAATAGGCATGATCTTCCAAATAAACTTTTTTTACCACTCCATTAGGCAGATATTTCTCCAATCTGGAAGGATTTGAAATAGCTGTGACCAGTATCATTCGTTCTGTTAGATTTTCAAAGCTCACTACACGTTCAAAATCCTTACCTTCTTTCGCTACAACATTCGCATATTTACGATTAAAATAAAACTCTCTAAAAGCTCCGGCAGGAAATGGTAGATAGTTTTTAATCATTTCAGGTTCTAAAAGTATCTCAAACTTTTCTATCTCTACACGATTAAACCCATCATCCAATATAATAAATTTTGCTCCCTGTTCTTTGGCTAATGCTATCGCTTTATGTCTATCTTCGCTCACTATGACTGAAGCATAAGGCAACGAAACAGCCATAAGCATCGGCTCATCACCACTCTGTTCTACATTTGTAAGTATCTTACCTTTTTGGCTTACTTCAACCAAACCTTTACTCTGTCTGCCGTATCCTCGAGATACGATACTTACATCTTTATATCTTGAAGCCAAAGCTGTCACAAAAGGTGTCTTACCACTTCCCCCGACAATAAGATTACCTACACTTACAATAGGGATACCAAATGATTTTTTAGGTATAGCTGCTCTTCGTAATGACATCAGAACACCATACAAAAGAGAGAGCGGTAAAAGCAATAGTATCACAGGATAGTGATACCATCTGGGAGAAAAGAACATTGTTTCAAAAAAGCTGGTCATGAACACTCTTTCGCACCCAGTTTTTTAATTTCAGAACACGTAAACCCTGCTTCTTTCCTTGCATCTACGTTAATGTGAGGTCGATGTTTGGAGAGGAGTTTATAGCGTTCAAGTATCTCAAAATAGACACTCTCTTCCAGACCCTCTTTTTGACAAAGATACTTAAACCATTTATCACCCTTATAGACATGGTCTATCTCTTCTTCATAGATGATATTCAATGCATCTATAAGTTTTTTCACTAAAGGGTTTTTACGTTTGTTATCCAGTTTTTTAATGATCTGAGGATTCACATCGAGTCCGGAAGCTTCATAATAGCGCGGAACGATCGCCATCCTGTCAAGTACAGAGCCTGCCGTATGCTCTGCTGCATCAAAAAGCCCGCAATGTACAGGAAAGTCCCCATACCTGTAGCCCAATGCATCAAGAAGTTCTTTAAGCATCTTATAATGCCGTATCTCATCCTCTGCTACGACCAACCAATCCACTTTATACTCCATGGGCATCTGAGGAAAGCGATAGACTGCATCCAGTGCCAGATCAATGGCTGAGTACTCTATATGAGTGATGGCATGTACCAACGTAGCCAATCCCTCCGTAGTATCAAAATCCTTTCTTGCCGGCAACTCTCGAGGATCTACGATGTGACACTTTGAGGCATAAGAGGGTTCTTTAAATATTTTTGGTTTAAAATCAGCCTCACCACTAACCTGATTTTGGTTACAATACTCCAAACATTGAGTGGTCAACTCCTCTTTAAGAAGAATATCATCACTGATAATAGCTTGTTCTAGGATTTGATACATATTCATAAGGAAATTATAACTGATGCAGATTAAAATACAACCTATGGGACCTTACCAGACCAACTGTTACATTGCCACAGTAGATGGCAAAGACTTCATCATTGACCCGGGTGTAGATGCAACCGAGTGGGTTTTAAATAATGTCACTAATCCTGTAGCCATCCTCAACACCCATGGACACTTTGACCATGTATGGTCTAACGCAGAGGTCAAAGAGAAACTTAAACTTCCTATCTACTGTCCTAAAGAAGATACATTCATGCTTACCGATGACCCATTAGGACAAGGCACACCTAAAAGCACTCCAGATCATGAAGTAGTAGGTGATGCAGAGATTATATTAGAGGGTGTAAAGATAAAGTTTAGACACTTCCCTGGACATACCCCAGGATGCTCCATCATCGAAATAGGTGATGTATGGTTCAGCGGAGACTTCCTCTTCCAGCAATCCATAGGAAGATGGGATTTCCCTGCTTCAAGTGGAGAAGATATGGTAAAAAGTTTAGAGAAAGCCATGAAGATCGAAGGTGATTATACCATCTATCCCGGACATGGACTGAGTACAACACTTAAAGCAGAGCAGAGGGTGATGCCTTATTGGGTGGAACAGGTGAGGAGGACAATATAATCGTGAACAGTTTCACGATTAGTCCGACGGAACCGAAGCGGTGGAGCAAAGCGACCCGCGTAGGCTAAGTACGCTTTAACCAAGTACGTGTCTATCAAGCACAAAAGTAGTAAAACTCCCTTCAAAAACAAGCTTTTCATCAACAAAAGCTTGTACCTCCACCACTTTTTTCTTCCCTTTTTCACTGACTATCACAGCTTTGCACAAAACAGCATCCCCCGCTTTTACTGGAGCAATGAATTTAGAGGTGGATGCGCCCAATACAACATAAGGGTCATTCACTGCGGACATAGCAGCATAATCCGCAGCACCAAAGATAAAACCGCCGTGAACTAAACCTTGGGTATCTGCTGCCATTTGTTGCGTGGTGTGAAGTAGGACTTCTGCATAGTTACTTTCAAGTCTTGTGACTTTTCCACAGAGTGATGTATTAATATTTAAGTGGGTATTTAATTGCATAATAATCCTATATTTTTTAAAGATTATAGCAAAAAACCTCTATTAATCACGCAAAGCGTGTCTGTCATTCGGAACGACCTTGAAAGCAAAGCGATTCGAGAGGAATGACGATTTTTGCTTACTTTTTTAGAAAAAGTAAGAGAGAAACAACGCCACAGGTAATTATGAAAGGAAATGAAAATAAATTAAAGATATAGGATTTTGAATATATGCAGGTTAATGTCGGGTAGAGGACAACCCGACCTACGAGGAAATAAGTTTAGTAAGAGAACTTATATCCTCTACGTCTGACAGTATGGATCACCTGGAATCCAAGAATACTCTTCAAGCGTTTTCTTATCTGGTTGATCGCAACCTCAACCGTATTGTCACTGACATACTCCGGCTCTTCCCAAAGTGCATTGATGATCTCGTCTTTTGAAAAGACTCTTTGTTTTCGAAGTGCAAGATAAGCCAAAATATCAAATGTTTTACCGTTCAATGAAACGATCTTTTCATCATATTCTATCTTTTTATTTGCGATATCAATAACAAGTTTACCGATGTCTACTGTCGTTCCAAAAAGGTGTCTCATATTTGCAAGTACTCTTGCAGCAATAAGATCCGGATGTTCGCAGTGCTCATAAATAACATCATCCACACCCAAAGCAAAAAATCCGGCCTGCTGCTGATAATTATCAGTCAGGATCATCATCTTTGTTTCACTTTTTTTCTTCTTCACTTCATTGACATAACGTTCAAGTGAAAACCTTACACCCTCATCTACAATAATAACAAGTTCGTAGTGTCTAAAATCTGTAAAGTTTGTTGCATCATACATATCTTTTGCATTATCAACAATGCAAATGAAGTATTTATCTAATTCTTTCTCAAGTTCCTTAACGTATTCGTCGCTGAAACCCACTGTTAGTATTCTCATTCTTTTATACTATCCTATCTACTCAAAAAGTAAACAAAACCTTAAGTTTTCTCTACTTTTCTCTTTTTATAGCGTATTTATAGCAAAATGTACCTTATTTAAAAATAAAACCAACTTTTAGTTTCTTATGGTATTTTATTACTTTTAAAGTGATTTAATCGCTTTTATATAGACTCTTTTAGGCGCAGGGTACCCTTCTACCGTCTTTGTAGCATCATTAGGGTCAAGGAAATCTTCAAGACTTTGGGTGTCTATCCACTCTGTTTTTCTTTGTTCATTATGCTCTGTTTTCATGATTTTCAGTACTTCAACCGTTTCAAACCCTGCTCTATGGCACCAATTTTTCAATGCATTGACTGTAGGGACAAAGTAAATATTCGGGATTTTGGAGTATCTGTCTTTAGGTGTAAGACACATTTCCTCCTCACCATCTATCATAAAGGTATCAAGTATTAACTCTCCACCTTTGTTAAGTCCCTTAAAGAGTGATTTCAGCATCGCAACGGGGTCAGACCTATGATAGAGTACACCCAAACAAAAGAGTGTATCAAACTTATGCTCGTAGAACTCCACATGTTCCACACCTAAAAGTTCATAAACAATATCACTTTTGACAAAGTGATTGATAAATTGAAATTGAGAATAGTAGATAGCTGATGGATCAAAACCTATGAGTTTCTTTGGTGCTTGTGAAAGCATACGAAAAAGGTAATAACCATTGTTGCAGCCAATATCACCTACAATTTTATCTTTAAGATCAAAATGGGGCTCCAACAGGTTGTATTTGATCTGACTCTGCCATTCGGAGTCGATAAAGAGATCATTGATCTGAAATGGACCTTTGCGCCAGGGTTTCATAAGCAAAGCAGTCTGTTTTATCTGCTCCGCTGCTTCATCAGAAAGATTTTCTATTTGAATCTCTACTCTGTCACCAAGAGTCACCTCAACGGTTGAGTACTCCGGTAAAGCTTTTATAGCCTCTTGATAGGGTCTGATATTTTTCCATGTAAGCCATTTCCGGCGTTCTTGCCTTAAAGTATCTAAATTCATTTACTGTTTTATATAGGCTTTTTTGATCGTTTGATCAAAGAGTGGTCTGTTAGCTCTACGAGAGACAGACACATTTTCTATCTTCTTCACAGCATCTTGCCCCGCAATCACTTCACCAAAGATAGTGTAGCCCCCATTGAGATGTGGTGTTGGTACTGTAGTGATGAAAAACTGACTTCCATTGGTATTCATGCCATGATTTGCCATAGCTAGCAGAAAAGGTTTGTCAAAAACAAGGTTCGGTGTATTTTCATTTTTAAACTCTTTGCCCCAGATAGACTCACCACCCATACCGGTTCCGGTCGGATCCCCGCCCTGGATCATAAATCCTTTGATCACTCTGTGAAAAATAATACCGTTGTAGTATCCTTTTTTTACAAGGCCAAGAAAATTCTCTACTGCCAAAGGTGATTTTTTCGGATACAGTTTAAGTTCTATTTTCCCTACATTTGTTTCCAACACTACAACAGGTGCTTTCGTTGCAGCTGTTTTTACCTCTTGTGCATTTATCTGTAAACCTAATCCTAAAAAAAGCAGTCCCAAAAATATTTTTCGCATTTTATATATCCTTTTCACACTGATCTATGCTAAGCTTTTTAAGTACTTTATTGAAAAAGTCTCCGCCTTCTCTATGGACATCATCATGGAACTCAATGTAGATACACTGAATATCAGGTCTGTCATTGGATATCTTATCAAAAATAAAAGGGGCTTGACCTGTCTCTTTTTTTACCTCTTCTATTGCCTGAAGTATCTCACTCTTTAGTGTTTGATTGTCTCCAAACATAAGACCAAGTCCTTCATACCGTTCTTCCATTCTAAAATGTGCTTTAATCTCTTGACATCTGTCCATTTTTTGCCTTTTTATAATCATTAAAGCATTGTAACACAGTTGTGCTTTGCTTAATTAATAAGTCTGGACATGAAGCAGTTCACGTTTGCTTAACGGTGTTGCCTGCACGGCTGCACTGCGTTCCGACCGCTTCGGTTCCGCCCCTACAAACGTGAAGCAGTTCACGTTTGCTTAACGGTGTTGCCTGCACGGCTGCACTGCGTTCCGACCGCTTCGGTTCCGCCCCTACAAACGTGAAGCAGTTCACGTTTGCTTAACGGTGCTCATCTCGCATAACTTGTTGCTCTTGTTTCGCGTATTACATTTACTTTTATTTCACCGGGATACTGTACTCTCTCCTGGATCTCTTTTGCGATCTCTTTGCTTAAAAGTACTGCTTCATTGTCACTCATTTTTTGTGCGTTGACAAAAACACGTATCTCTCTACCGGCATTGATGGCATAAGCCTGCTCTACATAGTCTCTAGAAGTAGCTATCTCTTCTATCTCTTTTACACGCTTGGTAAAACTCTCAAGTACCTCTCGTCTGGCTCCGGGTCTGGCAGCTGAAAGTGTATCTGCTGCACAAACAGCTGCACTTTCTACAGAATCCGGTTCTTCATGTCCATGGTGTGCATAAATGGCATTGATGACAGTAGGATGCTCATTATGTCTACGGCAAAGTTCTGCACCGATATCAACATGGGAACCTCCCATATCCTGTGTCAATGCTTTGCCTATATCATGCAGCAGTCCCGCACGCAGAGCAAGTTTTTCATCCCCGCCCATTTCTGCTGCCATCACACGTGCAAGTTTAGCGACTTCCAAAGTATGTGCCAAGGCATTTTGTCCATAACTTGCTCTGTACTTCATACGGCCCAGTAACTTTACAAGTTCTTCATGCATAGGGAAAAGCCCCAGATCTATGAGTATATTCTCACCTTCTTCATACGTCTTTTGTTCAAACTCTGCCTGGACTTTTTCATGCACCTCTTCAATACGTCCGGGGTGTATACGCCCATCTTCGACCAGTATCTCTATTACCCGGGTTGCAATGGCTCTTCTGTAAAGGTTAAAAGAACTGACAAGTATCACACCGGGAGTTTCATCTATGACAATATCCACCCCCAAGAGCATCTCAAGGGTCTTGATATTCCGCCCCTCTTTACCGATAATACGCCCTTTATGCTCATCACTTGGCAAGTTTACAAAATTAATGAGTCTCTCACCTGCGAACTCACCTGCATAGCGTGTGGTTGCCTGTGCCAAAATATAGTTGGCTTTTTTCTCACCCTCTTCTTTAGCCAACTGTTCATATTTTCGTACAATACCTGCTACTTCAGAACGGCTCTGTTCTTCAACTTTTTTCAAAATATATGTTTTTGCCTCTTCACGTGTAAGAGAAGCCACACTTTGCATTTTTTGGATAGCTTGATTGATCTGTTCTTGTTTTTCCTGTTCCAGCTTTTCTAACTTTTGCTCAACAGCTAACATTTTATGTTGTAAAAGAGTCAGTTTCTCTTCTTCTTTAGACAACTCTTTTGTTTGTAAGATCAAATCACGATTACGCTTTTCAATCTGGGCGATACGCTTTTGAAACTCAGCCTCTTGTTCTAACTCTTTTGCCTTGATCTTCACATGAGACTCTTGCAGTAAAAGCTCAGCTTCATTGCTTATGGCTTTTGCCTTTGCTTTTGCTTCAAGTTCCAAATGTGAAAACTTTTTTTGCGTACTGTTCTTCAACCATAAGTAGCAAATTCCTGCCCCTGCAGCTGCTCCAGCTAAGCTGGATATTCCTATTATTCCTAACATCACTTATCCTTTATACAAGAAAAAGCCTAAAAATGTATTATATTTTGTGGTGTGACAAGTATGTCTGCTTTAACATCATGATTGTTTGTAACGATCTCCCTGCTATAACACAATTCACGTGCCACAAATACTGTTTTATTTATATTTTTAATCTCTTTTTCAAAAAATCTATCATACATTCCTTTGCCGAATCCTACACGTCTATATGTAATATCCAGCCCCACAATGGGTATGATAGCTATATCTAATTTTTTATTTCTATACTGTCTTGAATCTTTTGGTTCTTTTATCCCAAAACGTTTTTTTTCCAGTGGGTATCTATATTTTACCACCCTAAAACTTTTACCTTCCATAAACGGCACATAGAGTTCTCTCTTTTCTTTTCTTAACTGTCGAATAAGAGGATAAAGATCAACCTCTGTTTTTAACGGCAGATAAAGCATGATCCTCTGTGCCTGGCTTTGAACGATAAGTCGGTATAAACGCTGTACTACAACTTTGTCTTTTTTATAAGAACCTCTGCCGCTTGCTTTTTTTAAACGTTTTAAGCAATGTGTTCTAAAATGCTTTTTCTTCATCTCTCTTTGCATAACTTCCATTCTTTTTAGTGCTCTTTGGGTATAATCTTTATCCCTAAATAACATCACCAACCAAATACCTAAATATTTAATTGGTGATCTAATATTATACCCAAAGGAACCGTGTGAAAAGAATCAGGTCTTTTTTCTTATCTACTTTTATAACATGTTTCACACTACTCTTTTTCACAGGATGTGAAGATAAAAAAGTACAAGAGCCTCTTATTCCTGTAGAAAACACCACTGAAGTATTTACACAAAAAGATAAAGAACAACAGTACGCAAAACAAGAAAAATCAGAAACCAAAGAAAAATCAGAAACAGAAGAAATATTAGAAACAAAGCAAGAAGGCAGTAATGAAGAAACTGCTGCAGCACAAACATCGGCAAATATTTTTATATTAACTGATATTCAACAAAACAGATATAGACTTTCAATAAATGATCAAAAAATAACTTTTCATGATATTAACCAATCTATAGCAGTTGTAAATTTTTTTACTACGTGGTACTCCCCTTGTCGTGGAGAGATCCCCTATCTTTCTGACCTTCAGGAAAAGTATAAAAAGAAAGTTTTTGTCATGGGTATCCTTGTCAATGATATACAAGATGACAATACTTTAAAACAATTTATGGACAAATACCATGCAAAGTATTTTATCTCCAACAGTACGCAAAATGATACCTTTGCCGCTGAAGTCGTAAAAACACTTCAACTCCCTGAAAATTTTCCCATTCCGCTTACTGTAATTTATAAAGATGGAAACTACTACACACATTATGAAGGCGCTGTTCCTATAGAGATGATAGAATACGATATACAAGAAGCAATAAAACATAAAGGATTATAAAAAAAATGTTCAATCTATTTAAAAAAGTTTTAGGCAAAACCAGTGATGCAATCAAAGAGGTTGCACCTACAAAGAAAAAAGAGATCTCTAAAGAAGATTTTGAAGATATCCTGCTTGAAGCGGATGTCAACTATGAACTTGTTGAAAGACTCTTAGAGGGACTTCCAAACAGTATTAACCGTATACAGGCATTTAACTCCTTAATCTCTGTATTTCAGTATAAAGCAGACTGGAAAGAGAGTGATGTCAAACCTTTTGTTGAAATGATCATCGGAGTAAATGGTGCAGGGAAAACAACTACTATTTCTAAGCTTGCATACCGATACAAAGAGATGGGACACAGTGTCATTCTTGGTGCAGGAGATACTTTCCGTGCAGCTGCTATAGAACAGCTTAGCAGATGGGCGGACAAACTAAACATACCTATCGTTGCAACGCAACAGGGACATGACCCTTCGGCAGTAGTGTATGATACAATAGAATCAGCCAAAGCAAAAGGTCTTGACAATGTCATTATCGACACGGCAGGCAGACTTCATACACAAACAAACCTCAGTGAAGAACTTAAAAAAATGATACGTGTCGCAAGCAAAGCACAAGAGGGAGCACCTCATCGAAAGATGCTCATACTTGATGGTACTCAAGGAAGTTCTTCCATCAATCAGGCAAAAGCATTCAATGAAATGATTGGAGTTGACGGTATCATTATCACAAAGCTTGATGGTACTGCAAAAGGTGGTTCGGTACTTAGTATCGCTGATGAACTCAAAATGCCTATTTTCTATATAGGTACGGGAGAGCAGCCCAAAGACTTGATTCGATTTAAAGCAAATGAGTATGTCAACACTATTTTGGATGAAATTTTTATCTAAAAATCAGGCTCCTAGAGAAAATCTCTCACGATATAATGTCTCTAGGTCTCCTTTTTCTTTATAATCTATGATGTCACCTATGATTACAGTGATCTCCCGTTTTTTGCTACTGTCTTTAAGTGCTTCTTTCAAAACCTCTGCAGCATTCCCTTTGATATATACAGGCAACATTGGCAACCTGTTTTTTAAAGCAATGATACGGGATCCTTCTTTAAATGCAGCCAGTGGTGCATCTGTTTTATTTCGTGTACCCTCAGGAAAAATAAAGATCGAATTTCCTTCTTTCACACCTTTTTTAACATCTGCAAAAAAACCACTCATTTGACTCTTCTCTCTATCTATAAGTATAGAGCCTGCATTACGAACGAACAAGCCGAAAAAGAATGAATTATAAAGCTCTTTTTTTGAAACCCACAATCCAAAGATCTTTGTATTTTCCAATGCTATTTCTATCAGGGGAGGATCAATAATGGTACGATGGTTACTTACAAGAAGATACTGCCCTTCGTTAGGTAATTTTTCTGCATTTTCAACCTTGACTTCTATATTAAGTACATCCAACTGTGCTTTGGAATATGCCAGTCTTATCTTTTTTTTCTCTAATGGATCTTTTGTTTTTTTCAATTTAAATCCAAAACTGTTGGTTAGGTAAAGTGCATAAAAGAGCTGTTTAATCTGGTTGAAATTCAATCCATGTCCTTCTTAAGAATAAATAATTCAAATTATAACAAAAAGAATTAAAAGCTGAAAATATGACATGACCGAAGGGAATCCACACTTGCAAATAGTATTGTAATGCCTGAAAAGTATTACAATTTGACATATTTATGCACTCTTGAGAAAATAATGTTTACAATTATACTACTAAACAGAGGAAAGACAATGGCAAAGAAAAAAACATTATTTGAATGTCAGGCATGCGGATTTCAGTCCCCGCGATGGATGGGAAAATGTACTTCCTGCAATCAATGGGAAACAATGATAGAGCTCACTACAGATCAAATTAAATTCTTAAAGGAGACATCAGCCGGCAGTGCTTCAGGTTCTGCACTTTCAAAAGCCAAATCCATCACAGAGATAGAAGAAGACAATATCACCCGTTTCCCTTCAGGGAGCAATGAATTGGACCTGGTACTGGGTGGCGGTGTCGTCCCCGGTTCTCTGACCCTTATCGGAGGGAGTCCCGGCATAGGTAAATCAACCTTGCTTTTAAAGATAGCAGGCAACCTTGCACAGACAGACAAGAAAGTCCTCTATGTCTCCGGAGAAGAATCAGCCGGGCAGATAAAACTGCGTGCCAACAGACTGAATGCAAATCATGAAAATCTCTATCTTCTTCCAGAGATAAGTTTAAACTCTGTCATCTCTGAGATATCCAATGAAAATTATGAATTCATCGTCATTGACTCCATTCAAACACTCTACTCTGATGAAACACCATCCGCTCCAGGTTCCGTAACACAGGTAAGAACCATCACTTTTGAATTGATGCGTATAGCAAAAAGTCTGCATATTCCTATTTTCATCATCGGGCATATCACTAAAGACGGTTCTATCGCAGGTCCCAGGGTATTGGAACATATGGTAGATACAGTACTCTATTTTGAAGGAGACACGAACTCGGAATTAAGATTGCTCAGAGGTTTCAAAAATCGTTTCGGTTCCACCAATGAAGTAGGTATCTTTGAGATGAACAAAGAGGGGCTTAATGATGCCAAAAGTATGGCTGGAAGATTTTTCAACAAAGAAAAACTCCAGTCAGGTTCTGCACTTACCGTTATCATGGAGGGAAGCCGTCCTATCATCATAGAAGTACAAGCACTTGTATCCGAATCTTACGGACATGCAAAACGCAGTTCCACCGGCTTTGACAATAATCGGCTTGGCATGCTTCTGGCCCTTTTGGAAAAGAAACTTGATCTGCCGCTTGGTACGTATGATGTTTTCATCAATATATCAGGAGGGATCAAAATAAACGAACCCTCTGCCGATCTGGCCATCATTGCAGCAATTTTAAGCAGCTATAGAGACAGAGAGCTCAGTTCGGAAACACTTTTCCTGGGAGAAGTCAGCCTCACCGGGGAAATTCGGGAGATATCGGGACTCAGCCAGCGTCTCAAAGAAATAGAAACACAGGGATTTTCCAAAGCTGTTATTCCCAATAAACCGATAGAGGATACAAAAATAAAATGCTTTGTAGCGGATGAAGTTTCTAAAGTTGTTGAATGGATGTAAACCTTTTTTAGATACACTACCATTATGAAAATTGGTACTGATATTATTCGTATTGAACGGATAGAAAAACTTTTAAAAAAATACGATATTAAATTTAAACAGAGATTTCTCTCTTCCAACGAAATAAAAATGGCCCGCAAAACAGAAACTGTCGCAGGCTTTTGGGCGGCCAAAGAAGCTATTGCCAAAGCCCTTGGCTGCGGTATAGGAGAACAGTTGTCATTTCTTGATATCATTATTGCAAAAGATCACAGAGGTGCACCTTATTTTACTTTAAGTGAAGAAGTACAAAAAGTATATCAAATTAAAGAGTCCTCCCTCTCTATCAGTCATGATGGAGGATTCGCTATCGCTGTAGCTGTGATCGATCATTAATCTGTATTCTATTCAGGTCTGATCCTTGTCATCTGAAAGTTGTATTTCGGTTTGGATTATATTACAATACAATATACATATTTAAAAAAGAAAGGACATACAATGCGATTTTGGATCATTCCTGTAAGTACTGTCAAGTGCAATCCAAAAATGTACCAATATGCATAGCAAATATGTACCACCCGG